>Ga0209235_1000006_pt1 | contig 84734 bp, 101 predicted proteins | sample GraSoi013_1_20cm_4_FD_185817 | JGI IMG/M metagenome (GOLD analysis project Ga0209235, IMG submission 185817) | Grasslands soil microbial communities from the Angelo Coastal Reserve, California, USA - Sample 09_25_2013_1_20cm (SPAdes) (version 2) | ecosystem: Environmental > Terrestrial > Soil >... | reverse complement strand
CTGACGGAATCCACGGCGGCGCCTTTTATTACCCGCATCAGATACGACGCTGACGGCCGTGGTGGACCTCCTTCAGATCCTCACCGACGCGTACCACACGCCCTGGTTGTACCTGCTCATCGCGTTCACCTACGCGGTCCTCGTCGCGCTCGTCCTGCCAATCCCGATCGAGATCGCCCTCCTCGCACCCCTGATCGAGCGCAATTGGGGCTACCTGACAAGCATCGCGATCGCCATCGCGGCCGGCAAGACGGTCGGCGCGTGGCTGATCTTCTGGCTCGGGCTCAACCTCGAGGGCTCCGTCCGCAAGTGGTCGGATCGCTGGAGCCTCGCGCGATGGTTCGTCGCGAGGGCCGAACGGCTCGTCGGCAAGACCGGGTATACCGGCTTGTACTTGCTCCTGAGCGTCCCGATGATGAGCGACACGATCCCGATCTACGTGTACTCGCTCTTCAACGAAGAAGGGAAAGCGCTGGAGCAGAACATGTTCCTGATCGCGAACTTCCTTGCGGCCGTCAATCGCGTCGCCATCCTGTCGGTGGCGTTCGTCATCGGCGCGAACCTCATCCATCTGTGAGACCCACAGGCTTATCCCGCGTGCGTGATTCGAGCGGCCGTGTTCGAGCTGCCCTCGATCCTGACGGCCGAGTCGCTCCTGGACAAGGCGTTCGGACGGGCCGCGAAGGCGACCGCCACGGGGCCGGACCGGATCGCGCGGGCGAGGAACCTCGCGGTCGCTCGGGTGCGCGGCGCGGGGCAGACGATCGAGTCCACGCTGCGCGGATACGTGAAAGGCTTCCCGAGCTTGGACCGCCTGCCTCCGTTCTACCGCGAACTCGTCGACGTCCTCGTGGACTTGGGTCGGCTGAAGAAGCACCTCGGGGCCCTGGACTGGGGCGCCGACAAGGTCCGTGAGATCACCCGTCTGTATCGAGGCCGGATCGGTCGAGCTACGGGCGGCTCGATCTCCGAGTTGCGGCGGGAGGCGTACGGCCGCTTCTCCTCCGTCGTCAAGCAGATCGCCCCCGACCTCGAGGGGTTGGTCGACGCTCGCAAGGCCCTACGGCGCGTCCCCGAGGTCGACCCATCGATCCCGACGATCGTAGTCGCAGGCTATCCGAACGTCGGCAAGAGCTCGTTCGTCCGCGCGGCCTCAACCGGTCGTCCGAAGGTCGCGGATTACCCGTTCACGACGAAAGGCGTGTCGCTCGGCCACTTCGACCGCGGCGTGCATCGGTACCAGATTCTCGACACGCCCGGGCTGCTCGACCGGCCGATGGACCAGAGGAACAAGATGGAACGCCAAGCGATCGCGGCCCTCGCGCATCTCGCGAACGGAGTGCTCTTCCTCCTGGACCCCACCGAGACCTGCGGGTATCCACTCGAGGACCAACGTCGGCTCCTCGAGGAAGTCCGAACGCTGTTCCCGGGTGTGCCTCTCATCATCGCCGCGACGAAGAGTGACCTCGACGGCGCTCCTTCCGATGAGATTCGGGTGTCGGCGATGACCGGCGCGGGTGTGGCCGAGGTACTGGATCTGCTTCTGGGGCAGGTCACCAGCCGCGGTCTTGCAATCGCGCCTCGATCGGCAGCGCCTTAGCGTCCATGCCTTTCATCGCGAGGCCGATTCCCTTCGAGACCTCCGCGACGGTCGATGGATCGTCGAAGTGGGCGACGGCGTCGACGATTGCACGGCCCCGGCCCTCCGGATTCTCGGACTTGAAGATCCCGGACCCGACGAAGACCCCGTCGCAGCCCATGAGCATCATCAGCGCGGCATCGGCCGGCGTCGCGACCCCTCCTGCCGCGAAGTTGACGACCGGGAGCCGCTGGATCTTCTTGACCTCGGTGAGGATCTGAAACAGGCCTTCCGTGATCGTGTCCAGGTTCTCGTTCGCGAAGACGACGTCGGCTTCCGAGACCGAGGCGGGCTCGCCGTGCGCGGTGCGAATCTCCTTGAGGAGGACCGTGTAATTGTCCGCGAACTTCGTGGCGATCAGGTAGACCTGTTCCTTGTTCTTGCTCGTCAGCTCCCTGATCGCTCCGTTCACGAGCCGGACATGGCGGACGGCCTCGATGATGTCCCCGGTGCCGGCCTCCCCTTTCGTGCGGATCATCGCGGCGCCTTCCCAGACCCGCCGGACGGCCTCGCCGAGGTTCCGGCACCCGCACACGAACGGGACGCTGAATCCCCTCTTGTTGACGTGGAAGAACGGGTCGGCCGGGGTGAGGACCTCGGACTCGTCGATCATGTCGACGCCCATCGACTCGAGGGCCCGCGCCTCGGCCTCGTGCCCGATGCGGCACTTCGCCATGACCGGGACCGTGACGGAGTCCATGATCTCCTGGATCTTGACCGGGTCCGCCATCCGCGCGACGCCACCGGCCGCTCGGATGTCCGCGGGCACCCGCTCGAGGGCCATCACCGCGACGGAGCCTGCTTCCTCGGCAATCGCGGCCTGCTCGGCGTTCGTGACGTCCATCACGACGCCGCCCTTCTGCATCTTCGCGAAGCCGCGCTTGAGCAGCTCGGTGCCGAATCGCATCCGGGTCAGGTCGAGGTCGAGGGGGATGGTATTCCTCCGGTGCGAGCTTACGGTCCGTGGGTATTTCTATTTTGCGTGGCGAGGTTCGTGAACGACTCGCCTCACTCCGGATTTGCGTGCCCCGAGGGAAACGGCGGTGGCGGCGGGAAACGCTTAAGTGAACCCTCTCTTTCCTCGCATCCCGTGCGAGTCGTCTGCGTCACGGGAATGCCCGGATGCGGCAAGGAGGAGGTCCTCGCCGTGGCGAAGAATCTCGGCTTCTCAATCGTCCGAATGGGCGATGTAGTTCGGGAAGAAGCCCAACGTCGGGGCCTTCCGATTACCGATGGCGCGGTGGGCGGGATGGCCACTGCCGAGCGAGAAGCCCACGGATTCGGAATCTGGGCCGAACGGACGCTGCCGCGAATCCACGGAGACCGAGTCGTCGTGGACGGACTGCGCGGAGGGGCGGAGCTCGATGTGTTTCGCAAGGCCTTCGGAGAGGCGCTCGTGGTCCTCGCGGTCCACGCATCCCCGAAGACCCGGCACGAGCGGATGTTGCTACGAAAGCGCCTTGACGACGCCATCACCATCGAGGCAGTTCGAGCGCGAGACCTCCGCGAACTGAGCTGGGGGCTCGGCGAGGTCATCGCAACGGCCGACATCATGCTCGTCAACGAATCGACGTTGGACGAATTCCGCAGGCAGGCGCGCGTGGCCCTGGAGCGGCTCCATGGCTGACCTCCCGATCCGTCGGATCGAAGCTCGCACCTATTGTCACGCGACGGAAGAGGAGGAAAGGGTGGCCACCGCCCTCGCGCTCGCGGTCCCCGAAGGCGTAGCCTCTCGGGAGCAGCTGGAGGGCCACTTCGGGAATCCCCTGGTCCGACTCACTCGCCGCGTCGAGAAGCGACCCGCCATCCGGGCGGTCTGGTCGCACTGGGCCGCGGCCGGCGTCCCCTCGGCGATCGCACGCGACATCGAAGCGCGCCTCGACGAGGATGGCGTCCTCCACTTTCGCTTCGACAAGCAGGCCGCATTCCGGGAGCGTCTTGAGCTCGCGGGCGATTCGGATCCGATCGACATCCGGTTGAAGCTGATCGCCTACCCCGCGAAGCCGGCGGAGGCCCGGCGGGTCGCCCACGCGATCCTCGCGGAGGCGCCGTGAATGCGCCTCACACGGACGCAGATGCATCTGCTGGACGATGGCACGGAGTCCCAGCGCAAGGCGATGCAAATCTTGCTTGCGGTGGGCCGTCTCGCCGACGCACCGCGTCTCATCCCGATCACCTCCGCGCACGTGTCCGGCGTCTCGTACAAGTTGATCGGGGATCCGGGTCTCGAGTTCCTGGAGGATTTCGCGCGGGACGCGCGGGTCTCGGTGCCGACGACCGTCAATCCGCTCGGGACGGATCTCGCGCAGTGGCAGGCGCTCGGCGTCCCGCCATCGTTCGCGGAGAAGCAAGGACGCATTGCGAGCGCCTACGAGGCGATGGGAGTCCGTCGCTCGTTCTCGTGCACTCCGTATCTGATCGGCGTCCGACCGACCTTCGGTGAACACGTCGCTTGGGCGGAATCGAGTGCCGTGTGTTTCGCGAACTCGGTCCTAGGTGCTCGTACGAACCGGGAGGGCGGTCCCGCGGCGCTCGCCGCCGCCATCGTCGGAGCGACGCCGGAACACGGACTTCACACGGACGAGGGTCGAGAACCCACGGCGATCGTGAAGGTCGGCGTGAAGCCGCGGGGCATCGACTACTCGTTGATCGGACTCGTCGCCGGAGAGCGAGTGGACGACGGCCTCCCATTCTTCCGCGGCTTCCGCGGGACCGAGGGAGACCTCAAATGGCTCGGCGCGGCCCTCGCCTCCTCCGGCGCCTGTTCGATGTTCCACCTAGAAGGCGTAACGCCCGAGTCCCGGCGCGCGCATGTGAAGGGCCTGAAGTCAATTGCGATTACCGATCGAGATTTGGCTGCAGCGAAACGGGCGCACACCGACGGGACGGAGGCCGACATGATCGGCCTCGGGTCCCCGCAACTCTCTGCGGACGAACTGCGAGAAGTCGCGCGGCTCGTCGACCGCACGCCGCCTCGGATCCCGGTCTGGGTCTTCACGAGTCGGGTCGTGCGCGATGCGAATCCGGATGCCGTCGGGACCATCGAGCGCCACGGCGGTCGCGTCCTCGCGGACACATGCCTCGAGGTCACGTTGCTCGAGCACCGATTCGGCACGGTCGCGACGCCCTCGGGGAAAGGGGCGTACTATTTGCCAAGCCTATCCCGGCAGAAGGTCGTCTTCGAGGAACTGAAGACGCTCCTGGAGCGCTACACATGAGGATTCGCGCCCGGGGGATCGTTGCCGGCCGGGCGTCGGGCAAGGCACTCGTCTCCTCGACTCCCTTCTCCTTCGTGGGCGGGGTAGATCCGGCTACCGGATCGATTCTCAATGGCTCGACCGGCATCTTGGGCGAACGCTTGGACGACCGAATCTTCGCATTCCCGACTGGCAAAGGGAGTACGGTGGGCTCGTATGTGCTGTATGGCCTGGGGAAGCGGGGCCACGGTCCCGCGGCGATCGTGAACCGACGCGCGGATGCCGTCGTCGCGGTCGGGGCGACGCTCGCGGGCATCCCGATGGTGGATCGCGTCGACGTCGGAGGCCTGCGCACGGGAGATCGGATGGTCGTCGACGGGGGTCGGGGAACGGTCGAGCTGCCCGACATCCGGGGAAAGCGCGTGGTGACGGCGATCCTCCGGAACCGGGGCCGCATCCTCATCGTCCGTCGGAGTGAGAAGGTGGGCACCTTCCGAGGAAAGTGGTCCGCAATCTCGGGCCACATCGAGGGCCGCGAAGATCCGAAACACCGGGCCATCGTGGAGGTTCGGGAAGAGACCGGGATCCGCGCAATCACATTCCGTGGAGCGGGAGATCCGGTCCTCGCTCGAGACGGCACGACAATCTACGTCGTCCATCCATTCCTCTTCGACACTCCGAATCGCCGGGTCCGCCTCGATTGGGAAAACGTCGAGCAACGATGGGTTCGTCCCGAGGAGTTGGACCGCTTCGAGACCGTCCCGCGCCTCGTCAACGTCGTGGCCGCGGTCCTCAAGCCCTCAGCCTGAGATCCGTGTTCATCCCGAAGTGGAACCCGTCGGCCCGCCGGACACGTTGACCACTTGATCCACTTCGCGTTCGAGGAGCGTCATCTGGTGGGCGTCGAGGGTCGACGGGTTGACGGAAAGCAACAGCACCCCGTTGTTGACGGCCACCTGATCGCGAATCGATTGCACAAGACGCAGCACCGTCAGGAAATTATTGTTCGTCACTAGATATTCGATCGCGTCGAGAAGGACCACGCCTTTCTCGCGGGAGAGGAATTGCTCCGCGGCCAAGGATAACTTTTCGAGGTCTTTCGGTCGGACCGAGTCCTCCTTGCCCACGTTGCTCAACCAGACGATCGGCAGATCTTTCAGCCCGAAGCGCTCTCGGACCTTCTGCGGGAAAAGTCGCGTGATGATCATGCCCTTCTTCCCCGTGTTATGTGCGATGAGGAATAGGCGATACGCCTCCTCGGGCGTGGTCTCTCGTACGAGGTACGAGGAGGAGTCTTTCAGCAGCGCCGGCGCCTCGTCCTCACCGGTTGGACTCGAAACCAGCGGGACCGGTCGCTTCTGCGGCGCACCGCACGAGGGGCACTCGGAAGAACCCGCGAGAATCAGCTCTCCGCACGCGACGCACGGCGTCCGCGAGGGCGTCCCTGGAGCGGCCTGGCCGATTAATGCGAAGCCGCAAACAGGACATGCGTCCGCGCCGGGAGGAATAGCCGACTTGCATCGGGGGCAGGGCGTGGCCTCCAACGCCATCGGCTCTCCACATCGAGGACAGCGCCGCGCGTCGGCCGCGACGGACGCCTGGCAGGTCGGGCAGACGGCGTCCTTCTTTTCTGGGACGGCGAGGAATTCGGTGATCCGGTCGACGTCTCCTGCGTCAAGGCCGTCGACGGCCAGCAACTCCTGTTTCGTCGCGGAGCGAAGCGCCGCGAGGCTCTTGTAGCCCGCGTCGAAAAGGGCCATCGCCTTCGCCATCGTGAGGCCGGGGATCCGGGTGAATTCGCGAATCGATTCGGAGAGATGGAGCGGTGTGACCCCGATCGTGACGCCATGACCGTCGACGTCCTTCCATTCGACGACATGTTCGGAGGCGACGGCCTTGTCGGTGAACGTCAAGCTGCGAGATCGAGTCTCGCGGGCGATGAAGGCCTGCTGTGCTTCGAGGGTCGCTGCGAATTCTTTGTTCGTCTTGATGACCGTGGCGATGAAGTCGTCGATGTCCAGGTCGAGGTCTTTCCGCATCTGCTGGATTCGGCGGACGATCTCGCGAGCGTACGCTTCGGCTTGGAGCTCCGGCGTCACGCGAAGGTCGAGGTAGATCTCACCATGAGGCGTCTCCACCCGGACGACCTCGGGGGGGAGCGCTTTCTCGAAGCGCACCATCGTCGGTTCGATCTCGAACGTCTGCCCGTCCGCATGGAGCGTGTACGAACCGCGCTCGAACGCCTTTTGCAGCTCGCCCGGGGCCCGGGTCCCGAGCAGTTTCACAATCTTGGGTGCCAGAGCTTTGTACGCCTTGCCGATCGCCGCGGCGTCGGGCTTCGCGACGACGACGGTGCCCGGAAACTCGTCGGCGGGTTCCAAGATCACGAGTTCCTTCGCATTCACCTGGTCCAGGAAGATACTCCGCAGTGCGGCAAACGCCTCCGCGGCTTCCGGTGTGGCGCTGCGGACCGCGATCAGCTTCAGCGGCCAACGGAGCTTCCGCCCTCCCTTCTGTCGTTGATTCGAGACGACTTCAACCTCTTCTTGCACGATCGACATAGACCGCTCAAGCTCGGGCCGAAGCCATTGCGCTCGGACGTCGGGCCAATCGAGCATGTGCACGCTGAGCTTCCGTCCATCGAGGCGCTGATACATGGCCTCTGCGATGTGGGGCGCGACGGGGGCGAGGAGGATCGCAAGGGTACTCAGCGCTTCGAAGAGCACGCGGTACGCGGCGAGCTTGTCCCCGTTGTCGGTCTCCGTCCAGGTCCGCCCGCGGACCAGCTTCACGTACCACCGCGAGAGGTCATCGAGGATGAACGCCTCGACCGCGCGGGCCGCGCGGTGCAGGTTGTATGAACGCATCTCGAGGTCCACGGTCTTCTTCAGACCCTCGAGCCGCGAGAGGAGCCAACGGTCCTCGGGCCGGAGGTGGCCTTCGGTCGAGGAGAGGTCCGCCGCGAACGGATCGAACCGGTCCAAGACCATGTAGGTCGTCGCGAACCGCAGGACGTTCCACAGGATGTTCAAGGTCCGCTGCGCGTTCCGGACGCCCTCCTCCTGGAACGTGATGTCGTCCCAAGGCGCGTTCACGGCGATCACATAGAATCGGAGCGGATCGACCCCGAACTTGTCGACGACCGTCTCGGGCTCGATGACGTTCCCGAGGGACTTGTGCATTTGCCGTCCGTCCGGACCGTTCACCCAACCGTGCATCAGCACCTGATCGTACGGAGCCCGGTCGAACGCCACGACCCCTGCCGCGAGTTGGGAGTTGAACCAGCCCCGCGTCTGGTCCGGCCCTTCGACGATCCAGTCCTGAGGCCACCAGCGGCGGAACTCGTCGTCGCGAGCCGGGTAGCCGAGGCTCGCCCAGCTCGAGACGCCGCTGTCGAACCACACGTCGACCGTGTCGGGGACCCGCCGCATCTCGCCGTCGCACTTCTCGCATGGGAGCGCGATCCGGTCGATGCCGGGCCGGTGAAGGTCCATTCCTTCCTTGTAGCCGCTCGCACCTCGAAGGGATTCGGCCGATCCGACGACCGTCCAGTGATTGCACTTCGCGCACCTCCAGATCGGGAGGGGGATGCCCCAGTACCGCTGCCGGGAGATGCACCAGTCCCGCAGGTTGCTCGTCCAATCGAGTTGGCGCGCCGATCCGGCCCAGTCCGGGAACCATCTGACCCGCCCGACCTCCTCGACCATCTTCGGTTTGAAGTCCGTCACCTTGAGGAACCATTGGACCGTCGCGCGGAACAAGATCGGGGTCTTGCATCGCCAACAATGGCCGTATGCATGGAGGATCGTCTCGTCCGCGAAGAGAGCGCGGGCCGCCCGCAGGTCCGCGATGATCCCCGGATTCGCCTCCCTCACCTTCTGGCCCGCGTAGGCGCCGGCGTCCGCGGTGAAACGGCCTCCCGCGTCGACCGGCGAAAAGGCGGGAAGGCCGAGCCTCTGACCGAGCTCGAAGTCCTCCGGTCCGTGCCCCGGGGCCGAATGGACGAGCCCCGTGTACTCGGCGGCGACCGTGTCCGAGGAGACGAGCTTGTGGACCCACTCGCCCTTCGCTGACTTCTGGTAGGGGAGCTTCGTCCGGAGTGGGTGGAGGTATGCGAGCCCGACGAGGTCGCTCCCTTTCCTCGTCTCGACGACGGAGTATTTCGTCACCCCGCCGCGGGCCATGACGTCGGGCACCGCGCTCTCCATGAGCCAGACGTACTCGGGCTTCTTGCCATGTGGAATTTTCACCTTCGCGTACCGGAAATCGGGATGCGCCGCGATCGCGAGATTGGCGGGAAGGGTCCACGGGGTCGTGGTCCAGATCAGCAGGGATTCGTCCGGCTTGCCGGCGAGGCGGAACTTGACGTAAATCGACGGATCCGTTTCGTCGGAGTACTCGACTTCGGCGTCCGCGAGGGCCGTCTCGCATCGGGAACACCACTGGATGGACCGGAGCGCCTCGTAGATCCAGTCGTGTTCGTGGGCGCGTTTCAGCGTCCACCACGCCGCCTCGATGAATTCGTTGCGGATCGTCATGTACGGGCGGTCCCAATCGAGCCAGATGCCGAGCGACTGGAACTGTTTCGTCATCGTCTGCAGGAGGTCCGTCGCGAACGTCCGGCAGGTGTTCACGAACTTCTCGATGCCGAGCTCTTCGATCTCCTTCTTGTTCGTGATCCCGAGGGTCTTCTCGACCTGGACCTCGATCGGGAGGCCGTGCATGTCGTAGCCCGGCTGGTCCCGGACGTGGTAGCCGCGCATCCGATGATAGCGGACGACGAGATCCTTGATCGTCTTGTTCAGGACGTTTCCGAGGTGAATCGATCCGGTTGTGTACGGCGGGCCGTCGCCGAAAAAGAAATCCTCGCCTTTCTCCCGCGCGGCGACGGTCTTCCGGTAGACCTTCGCGCGGTCCCAGAATTCCTGGACCTGTCGCTCCACCTCAAGTGGAGCATACGTCTTCTCCGCCTGCTTGATCATCGCAGCCCCGCTCCCGGGGATTCGGGCCACCCAAGGCTTCTTCATCGCCTCGGGAAGCGGTCGACTCATCTGGGTGGCCGTATAAAAGCATGCGGTCGTTGGTGCCCGTGCACCTACCTGGCGAATCCTAACGGATTCAATACGCCGTCGCGGGCATCTTGCGGACGAACTCATCGGTCGTGAGTTGGCGGATCATGAAGTCGGCGACATCGGCGCGAGAGATCCGAAAGCCCCACCGCGGAATTCCCTCGATCGCAATGCGGTAGCGACCCTTCGCTGCGCCGTTCGTCAACAGGACGGCGCGCACCGCGATCCATTCGAGTTCGCGCCGCCGAAGTTCGTCGAGCATCTTGCGATGCTCTCGGTAGACCTGCGGCAGCCACATTCGGAAGATTCGCAGGCCCGCATTCCCGATTGCGAATCCGGCCGACTCCCCCAGCGCGCCGGCCGCCGAGAGGGCCACGATCCGCCGGACGCGGGACCGTTCCATCGCATCGAGGATGTGCTGAACGCCCTCGGAAAGGACCGGTGCCGGATTGCGGGCCGTGCTCCCCAGAGCCGAGAGGACCGCATCGTGGCCTGGAATCACTCGCTCAACCGAAGGAGGGTCGAGGACGTCGCCTCGGATCACGCGCAACCGTTCGTGCACGATGAGCATCCGGGCCGGATCGCGCACGAAGGCGGTGACCGTGTGGCCCGCCCGCAGGGTTCGTTCCGTGAGGAGACGGCCGGTCTCCCCCGTCGCGCCGAAGACAACGACCTTCACGAAGACCCGGCCGAATAACCGAACCCCATCTCATGAAGATGCCGCGATTCCCGCGATGAGAGGTCCAGACCGGAGAGGGCGAGCCGTGCGCGAGGGCCGGGAGCGAGATTTGAACTCGCGTCAAGGGATCCACAGTCCCCTAGCATAACCAGGCTAGCCCATCCCGGCCGCAAGCCGCCCAACCGGGGAGGGGAATATAGCATTTTGCTCAACGCCATCCCAGCGAACCGTCCACCGATCGGAGTTGTTTCACTGACCTCTCATGCGGGTACTCAACTAGCGGCGCGACGCATCTCCGCCAAGGGGAGACGTGACCGGGGGCACCGCAGTCCGACGCGTTCATGCGATTCGCAAAGAGACGGAGGACCGTCTCAACCGATCCGGGTTGGTGGTCATGCTCTTGGGCTCTTCCGGACGCGGACTCGACGAGCGACGAGCGGTCGCGCACGTCTTGGGGAGTCGGGGGATTATCGCACTCGTGCCGGAGGATGACTTCCCCCCTGAAGTCGGACCGTCCGTGATCGAGGAGGAAATCCTCGAACGGAGCGACGTGGATCTTGTGTTCCTGAGCATCGAGTCGTGGGGCGCCGCGACGGAGTTCGGCCAGTTCTCGTCCAATCCTCGAATCGCGCCGAAACTCCGGGTCCTGGTCCGACCGGAGTACCACCCGGTGCACAGCCCCTCCCGGAGCTACCTCTCGGATCTGTACCTGACCCATCTCGTCCGGTACGGACATGTGTACCCCGTCGATGGCGGACGGCAAGCGCCGGTTCCCTCGGCGAAGGCCCTCATTCCGATGCTCGCGGAGCGCCATCGCGAAATCAAGGCCCTCCGACCGTCGAACATTACGAAGTAAATATATTTATACCTCGTAGAATATCGTGAACCTCATGAAGAAGCTGTCTGAGACGGAGGACATCGACCCCAGGATTCTCGACCGTCTGCGGGCTTACACCGCGCTCGACAATCCGATCCGGCTGCGGGCGTTCCGCCTCATTCACGATTCCCCCGGCCTACCGTTCCATGAAATCGCGAAGGCCGTCCGGATCGAAAGCGGGCTCCTCGCCTACCACATGGGCGTATTGAGGGCCGCGGGACTCGTCGATGTTGCCTACGAGCGAGACGGTCGGCAAGTGACCGCATATCGACTAGGAGCAACGGGCCAGGAACTTTTTTCGGAGCTGTTCGCCAACCCATCGAGCCGGTCCTCGAGTCGGCGAGCGAGCGTCCTCCAACGCGTCGCGGCACGACAACACTGATGCGACGAAGGCTCAGTTGTTTCGGAGCTTTCCAGGCAGTCCGACAATCGTGTTTCGCGCCAGGAAAAAGGCGACGAGCAGGAACACGATTCCGGTGCTCATCACAACGATCAACGCGAGCGAGTTCGACGGTGAAACGATGACGCCGATGCCGCCGGCGAACAGCAACGCCAACCCGAGGACGCCGGCGAGGATGCTCGTTCTCCTCGTGCGCGCCGCGATCGCTTCCTGAAGCCGCCGCCGCTCGGCGGCCCTCGAAGGTCCCGGCTCCACGCTCCCTCATTCGACCGAGCTTATTTGATGGCTCCGCCTCCGGCGCGGTCGATGCACAAGTGTTTTGTACGGACCCTCGGATGGGCCGGCGGTCCATGGGCACGAAGCGCGATCTCGTCTCGATGCTCGATGTGAAGCACGACCTGGTCGGCCTCCTCGAGCTCGCGGCGAGCATCAAGAACCGCACGAAGGCCGGGGAGCCGTACGAACCTCTGCGCGGGAAGAGTCTCGCGATGCTCTTCGAGAAGGCCTCGACGCGGACGCGGGTCTCCTTCGAGGTCGGGATGACGCAGCTCGGCGGCCATGCGCTCTTCCTCAGCCCGAACGACCTGCAGATCGGCCGAGGCGAGACGATCTCCGACACCGCCAGGGTCCTGAGCCGCTACGTCGACGGCATCCTGTACCGTGCGTTCAAGCGAGAGAACGTGCAAGAAGTGGCTCGGAATGCAACCGTCCCGGTGATCAACGGCCTCGACGACAAGGAACATCCGTGCCAAGTCATCGCGGACCTCTTCACAATCCTCGAGCACAAAGGGGGCGCTTTCAAGCAGCTCAAGCTGGCCTACGTTGGAGACGGGAACAACGTCTGCAATTCACTGCTCCTCGGTGCCGCGATCGTCGGGATGGATATGACGGCGGCTTGTCCGAGCGGCTACGAGCCCGACGCCGAGCTCCTCGGCGCCGCACGCGGCATCGCGAAGGAGAGCGGATCCACGATTCGGGTCGTGGACGATCCGGTCGGAGCCGTGCAACGTGCCGATGTCGTCTACACGGATGTCTGGGTTTCGATGGGCCAAGAGAAAGAGAAAGAGAAACGCGAGAAGGTGTTCCGCCTGTACCAGGTCAACGCCGCACTCATCGATCACGCGAAGAAGGATGCGGTCGTGATGCATTGCCTGCCGGCCCATCGAGGACTCGAGATCACGGACGAGGTGATCGACGGGCCCCAGTCCATCGTCTTCGATCAGGCGGAGAACCGTCTGCATGCGCAGAAGGCGATCCTGTCCCGGTTCCTCGCCGGGGTATGAGGGCGCTCGCCAACGCGTATATAGGCCCCGTCCTTTGCGGGCGAAGATGCGCGGCCTCCGCGGGCGGCTCCGGATCGTCGCGGTCGTCCTCATCCTACTCGGAATCGGGGCCGCGGTCCTGTTCCCCGACGCCGCACGGACCGTGGCGACGCTCCCCCTTCTCGCGTTCTTCTCCGTGTTGCGCATGGTTGCCGCGTACCTGCTGTCACTCCTCTTCGCGATCTCGTACGGTCACACGGCGGCGACGAACCGGCGGGCGGCAACGGTCATGCTCCCGGTCATGGACATCCTCCAGTCCATCCCGATCCTGGGCTTCTTCCCATTCGTCCTACTCTTCTTTGTCAACGGGCCGCTCGGCGACCCCTTTGGCATTGAAGTCGCGGCCGTATTCCTCATCTTCACGAGCATGGCTTGGAACATGGCCTTCGGCGTGTACGAATCGATTACGACACTTCCTCAGGATCTCGACCAGGCGGCACGCAGCTTCGGCCTTCATGGTTGGCTGCGATTCCGTCTACTCGCGTTCCCCGCGATGGTCCCGAAGCTCATTTACAACTCGATCTTGTCGTGGACGAACGGATGGTTCTTCCTCGTCGCGAGTGAGATCATCACGTCGCCGGGGACGAGCTACGTGCGACCGGGGCTTGGATCGTTCATCTATCTCGCCGGGCAACGAGGGGACATCGGTGGAATCGCGATCGGAATCGCCGCGCTCGCAACCGTCGTGCTCCTGTTGGACGTCTTCCTTTGGCGCCCGATGAGCGTCTGGTCCGAGCGTTTCCGGATGGAGACGACAGCCACCGGGGAACGTGCGTCGCTACATGTTCCCAGCCCGTACGAACGCCTACGTTGGCTGCCTCGCTTCCCCCGGCTCCGCCGGGAGGTCGCGCGCCGGACCCAACCCCTCGTGGACCGATACGCGCGATCCTCCGCGAAACTCGACCGGGTGTACAGCAGCCATCAACGCGTCATCCGGGCCGTCCGACGGGCCGACATCGGTCTGTTCCTGATCATCTTCGTCATCGTCGTCGCCACGGGACTAATCGGGCTGGTCGGTTTCTTCCAGCGACCGTTACCCTCAGAAGCGAGGGGCCTGCCAATCGCGGCCGCCTTCTCGTTCTTGAGGCTGCTCTTGGCCTATCTCTCGGCCCTGGCCTGGACCATCCCCGTCGCCGCGTGGTTAGGGCGGAGTAAATGGGCCGCGCGCTTCGTCACTCCCGTGTTCGAGATATCGGCCTCGATCCCCGCCACGGCTCTTCAGCCCCTGATCATCGGTTTCGCCGTCGCGGTCACGATGGGCGGCTACTTCGCGGGAGAGATCGGAGCGTACCTGGTGTCCCTCTTCGCGATGCAGTGGTATCTCTTGTTCAACCTGATCGCGGGGGTGCGGTCTATCCCGGGAGACCTGGACGAAGCGGCCAGGGCCTTCGGGCTGCGGGGTCGAACCTATTGGCGTCGACTTCTTCTGCCCGCGCTCGTTCCCTCCCTCGCCACCGGGAGCATCACGGCGTGGGGCGCCGGATGGAATGCTCTCATCGTGGCCGAGTATCTTCAGTTCGGTCGGTCCGTGTACTCGGTGACCGGCCTCGGAGCTTCGTTGTTTCAAGCGACCGTCGTGACGGGGAATTATGTCATGGGCTACCTCACGGTCCTCGCGATGACCGTTGTCGTCCTGACCCTAAACAAACTCCTCTGGCGCCCGATCTACAAGCGGGCCGCCGTGAAGTATCGGATGGATGTCTGATGGGCGACGCCCAGCCGCTTCTTCAGGTGAAGGACGTCTCGAAGTCCTACTTCGACCAGGGGAAGGAGTTCAAGATTCTCGACCTGATCCGATTCGAACTTGCGGAGCGCGACTTCGTCTGCCTGGTCGGTCCGTCGGGCTGCGGGAAGTCGACGCTCCTGCGAATCATTGTCGGCCTCGACACGCCCACCTCCGGGCAGGTCCTGTTCGAGGGGCATCCGATCCGCGCGGACAATCCGCAGGTCGCGATGGTCTTCCAGTCCTTTGCCCTGTTCCCGTGGCTGACGGTCGCTCAGAACGTCGAGCTCGGCTTGGAGGCGCTGCACGAGGATCCCGCGAAACGCAGGACCGTCGCGAAGAAGTTCATCGATGCGGTCGGGTTGACAGGATTCGAGAACGCATACCCTCGCGAGCTCAGCGGCGGCATGAAGCAAAGGGTCGGCATCGCACGCGCCCTCACGATCGAGCCGCTCCTTCTGTGCATGGATGAGCCGTTCTCGTCCCTCGACGCGCTGACCGCGCAGAACTTGCGCGATGAGATCCTCCAGTTGTGGTCGAATCCCGACCTCCCGCCCGAAGCCGTGCTGATGGTCACCCACTCGATCGAGGAGGCGGTGTACCTTGCGGACCGCGTGATCGTGCTGTCGAGCCGACCCGGGCGCATGGTCGCGGAGCTCGAGATCGACCTGCCCCGACCCCGAAACCGCAAGGACCCCGAATTCTACGGGTGGGTCGACGAAATCTACTCGCTCATTGTGTGAGAGCGGCAGGTCAAGTGTCAAATATTGGGGACGATGATGGACGGACGACCCCCGTGACGGACTTCCATTCGATGGCGAAGGTCTCCGTGGGTCAGATCCTCGGCCTCGTCGAGGCGGTCGACGAGGTCGGTGGCGTCGCGGACGCCGCGACGATTTCTCGGGAAGTCGAGATGGATGTTGACCGCCTCGGGCCGATCCTCGTCGCGGCGGAGTTCCTCGGGCTCGTGACGGTCGAGGACGGGGATATCCGGATCACCGAACTGAGCCGGAAGCTTCTCACCGCGGGTGTCCGCGAGCGGAAGCGGATTGTCCGGGAAATCATCGATGATCTGCCTGCGTTCCGCCTCGTCATGGAGATGGCACGAAGTTCGAGCACCCCGCTCGGACGCCAGGAGGTGGTCCAGGCCCTGTCGGACCGGGTCGGGAGCCACCAGGCGGAAGACGTCTTCAACGCGCTCGTCTACTGGGGCCGGTACGCGGAACTGGTGCGGTACGACAGCGAGTCCGAGCAGCTCACGGTGCGCGTCGCGCAAACGTGACGGGCGGACCCTCGAGCCCTACCGGGCCTCCTACTGGGACCACGACACGCCCGTCGTGAAGCTCGGGGGAAGCGCGGCGAAATCCATGCAATAATCGTAGTTGTGGTTCGGCCGCAGATTGCCGGCCGTCTGCGAGATGGTAATGGAACCTCCTCCGGCGTTGAGCGCGACGGGCTCGTTCCCGGTGGTGCTCGTCGTGGAGCAGGTCGGGCCCAACGTGACGGCCGTGTCAATCAGGTAGATATCCAAGATGTTGACCGGAGGAGTCGGATTGAACGACGAATACGAAACGGAACCCGTCGCGGCCGACGCGACGGCTAGCGCCGGATTGGTCGAACAGGCGAACACGATCGTCGACCCACTCGTCGTCGCGGTGACCGAGGAACACGAGCTCGTGAGCTTGGCGCTCGGGGCCGCGTAGTTGAAGGAATGTGAGAACAACACGACGGCCGCGGCGAGTCCCATCGCGATTGTGATGGCGACGATCCCGGCCCCGATCTTGAGCCCTCCGCGGAGCGGCTTCCAGCCGTTTGGTCGGCGGTCGTGTCCCCGACTCCGCATGTTCTCCAGCTTCATCCACAGTTCACTGACAGCCGGGTCGACGTCATCCTCGTGCCCATCTTCCTCCATGTCCTCACCTCGCCTGGTACCCTCGTCCGCCAAGTCGGCCCGCCCGGCCATCCGATGAACGCGCAAGTTTCCTGACCCGGACGACTGGGCGTCCTCCCTGTCCGACGGGTGATAAGCCCAGTTTTTTGGAATAAGCGGTATGTTTACAACTGACACGCGGGCCATCCATGCCTGGGCGGTCGACCGGACCGTGCGTCTCCGCCGTCGTCGCGCGGGCGCCTTGCCGGCCTGGACACTCGACCGTTATCCGGTGGCCCCGAAGAACTGACGTAAGACGGGGTGCATCTCCATCATCTGCTCCCGCCCGATCGCCTCGTACATCTGGATCATGATGCCCACGGAGAGCAAGACGCCCGTCCCCGAGGCGTTCCCCACCGTCCCGATCATGTCGGCGCCCGCCGCGAGGGCGCCCACCGAGGCCCCAGAAATCACCGCGACTACCGGGATGTACCGATCCAGCACCCGCCGCAAGATCCGCGGATCCCGTCGGAATCCGGGGATCTGCATTCCGCTCGACTCGATCTGTTTCGCGACGTCCTCAGGGCCCATGTTCGTCGTCATGATCCAGAACTTCGCGAACATGACAGAGCCGCCGATGAAGACCGCGAGGAAGACGAGGATGTGGAGGAAGACCTGCCAGTACGCCAAGCCCCGCAGGTACACGCCGTACGTATTCGGATTGAAGAGCGGTAGGAGCCAATCTTGGACGCCGTTCACGTTCGAGAAGTAGTAGGCGAGGCCACCGATCGGCGTGGTGCGTTGGATCTGCCCGGACGTCACCCGATGGTCCAGCGCATCCGGGTAGGCCCCGATCCACGACGCGTGCCCGACGATGGGCCACTCAGGATGCTGCCAGAACAGGAGGGAGAACATGCTCACGTTTGCCAGGACCGCGGCGACCAGGATCACCGGGATGTTCGACGCGTACATCAGGCGGATCGGGTACCGGCCGCGAGCGCCTCGCGCCATCCCGTGGGCGAGCGGGAGCTCGATCCGCGTCGATTCGACGTACGCGACGATCAGGAAGATGGCGACCGTGCCGATGAGCGCGATGAGGGGATTCGGCGGTTGAACCATGATCTGCTCAATCCCGCCGCTCGCGAGTTGGCTGCCCGAATAGTGCTGGAGGTAGTACACCGTCTTCGGGATCGTGCCCGCGGGGACCTGGCTCGTCGCCGAGGACGGCTCCCAGTTGAACGTCCCCGTGAAGATCTGCTGGGCCACCCCGCCCGCGATGAACAGCGAGATGCCCGAACCGATTCCCCACTTCGAGACGACCTCGTCCATGAGGAAGACGAGATACGAACCCGCGAAGAGCTGGACCACGATCAGGATCTGAGCGAGGGTCGTCCCGTGACCGGCCGAGATGACGCCGAACAGGAACGAGCCGTTCAGCTCGCTCACGAATCCGGTGGCCGGGGTGAGGAAGCCGAAGACCTGCGGGATCGCCTCGACGAAGATCATCAGGATGACCAGGAACTTCTGGGTCCCTTGGTACACGCTCTTGTCCTCGTCGTCCTGGAGGTCCAGGTTGATGATCTTCGCGCCCGCGAAGAGCTGCATGATGATCGACGCCGTGACGATCGGCCCGATCCCGAGGTGCATCAGCGAGCCTTGGGCGCCCGCGAGGATCGCGCGCAGGCTCGAGAAGAAGTCGATGACGTTGGCCCGGTCCAGGCCGTAGATGAAGATGTTCGTCATGGCGAAATACAGGATCAGGATCGCGAGGACCCAGAACATCTTCGTGCGAAAGTGGACGTGGCCCTCGGGTCGCGTGACCGCGGGCAGCCGGTCCGTCAGCGGTTTCAGCGCGTACAGACGGCTCTTCTTCTTCTCTTCGAGGGGCATCGGACTACTTCCCGGCGTCCCCTGGGAGGACGACCTCGCCGCCAGCGCCGGAGACCTTCGCGACGGCCGCCGGAGAGGCCTTCGCGACGGTGATCCGCATTGCCATCGTTACGCGACCAGAGCCTAATAGCTTGTCGATTCCCGCCGCCGTCAGGTCGACATTGATTCGAGAATCGTCCTTCTTCGCGTGGCCCGCGGCCTCGAATTCGCCGATCCGTCGGGCGAGGTCTTCGAGGTCGATTGCACTCGTCGGATGCGGCTGCGCGTGCCGGAAGAAACCGCGCGGTCCGAAATGCTCCGGGTCGTACTTGATCATCCACTTGAATTTGTGTTTGTGAAGGCCCGCGTTGCCGGTGCCGCCGCGGCCTCCGGCACCCCGTCCGTGTTTCTTGCCGCGGCCGTGCGTGCGACTGCCCCGTAGCTTTCGCGTCCTAGAGACCATCCTGGCCCTCCTCGAGGAGCATCCGCACGAGGAGCGAGTTGATCGCCCCTCCGCGGTATCCGAGGTCCCCGCCGTCGTGGAATCCGCGCTTGATCCCGCGATACCCTTTCCGAGGCGGCGGCAATCGGAGCACGGGCCGGAGTTCGCGCACATCGGCGAGGGTCGCCTCGCCTTTCGTGATCGCTTGGCTCAGATCCCAGATCGACTTGAACTTGCTATGACCTTTCACGAATGCGTCGTCGATGGGCTTGTCACCGACCTGGCGGCCTCGCTTCAGGAGGAGTTTCGCGAGGACCTCCGAATCGACTTCGCCCCAGGTGACGTGGTCCTTCACGAGCTGGAGCATGCCTCGGTACGTGGGGTCCTCGGGGACGATCGAGCAATGGTTCTGGCGGGTCAGGTGCAGCATCCGGAGCGTGTCTTTCACATCGCGACGGAGATCGCCCTTCCCTCGGATCCTCAGGACGGCGAAGCTCATTCCTCCGGGGCCTCCTCGTCCTTCGTTTCTTCCGCCGGCTCTTCCGTCAGCGCCGCTCCCTCGACTTCGATTTCCTCCGGGAGTTCGCCCGGTGGCGGTCCTTCGGCCACGACCGGGGGTGCCTCGACCTTCCGGGTGAAGACCTGTTCCGCGCCGGCCTTGATCTTCAGCCGCTGCGTCTGCTCGGATCGGACTTTGACCTGGCCGGTCTGCCGGAGCGCGGCGAACGTTGCGAGCGCATAATTGACGGTCGTCTTCGTGTGACCTTTCGTGAAACCCCACGCGTCCGTGATGCCGGCGAGCCGCAGCACGCTCTTCGCGATGTCGCCCACCGCGAGGCCGACCCCCTGAGGCGCCGGCTTGAGGACCACTTCGACGGATCCGCTGCTCCCCGTCACCTTGAACGGAAGCGTGTGGGCTCGGCCGCAGCCGCATTCCCACGAGCCGCAGCCCCGCTTGATCTCAATCATGTTGAGTTTCGCGTTATCGATCGCGCGCCGGATCGACGGACCCACCTCGCGGCCGCGCGCACGGCCGAGTCCCGCGAAGCCATCCTTGTTTCCGACGATGCACGTGATCACGAAGTTCACTCGGCGACCGGAGTCCGTCATCCGCTGAACCATGTTGACGTCCAGGACCTCGTCCTCGGTCTCCGGGAGCAGGATGTCCACGATCTCCGGTTCGCGGATCGGCAGGCCCGTCCGGATCGCGTCCCCGAGCGTCGTCAGCTCGCCCGCGAGGACGAGCCGGCCGAGTTTCGTCTTCGGCGCCCACTCGCTGAGGTTCCGCTCCGGCCTCGCGGCCCGGGCCTCCCGCTTGCGGCCGCGCCCCCCGCGCCGCTGCGGCATCAGGGCGCCTCCAGCTTCGCCTTCACGGCGTCGAATTGCGTCGGGATCGACTCCCCGATGTGCGCGCCGCGGACCCGCTCCTTCGACGGCAGCACGTCCGGGCTATGAGGGACCGCCACGCCGGCGTCGAGCAAACCTTGGAGCGCGGCGAAGAGACGGCCGCCTTTCGAGGGCCGTTGGAGCCCCAGGTCGAGGATCGCCGCCGACACGCCCTTCGCGGCCGCCCGCTTGCCGGCCAGATATCCGGTCAGGTACGCCGCCGGGAGGTTGCCGGTGCCCGCGGCCCACCCTCGCTCCTTCAGCTCGAGCGACTGGGCCGTCGCGACGACCCGGTCCCCGCCGGCGTCCGCGACGATGAATTGGATGATCGTCTGGTTGAGCGTCTTCCGAACCACCACGCGCGGTTTCCCGCTCCGAAGGAGCTTCGCCCGCGACCGGTAGTCCGTGCGGCCTTCGCGCCGCCGTCGGAACGGGACGCGGTAATGGGGTCCTTGTTTCACTTCGGTGCCTCCTTGATCACGCCGGCGGCGCGCAACTGCTGGTCCAGGTGGGACTTCGATTTGAACATGCCGCCCTTGGACTGGCCGTAGAACCGTCGGTACGTGGACGCATCGATCCGCCCCTGGTCGCGGAGCTCCCGCAGATAGCGACGCATGCCCCGGATGATCTGAATCCATCGGGTTTTCTGCGGCGTCCGCGCGTTGAGGGCCCCCTTGCGGCTCCCATGACCGCGGCGTCGGCCTTTCGCCCGCTGCGCGGCGCGATGCCGGGCTCGCCCGCGGGAGACGCCCTGCACCGGTCGCTTCTGGATGATGTTCTTCCGGATGAGATTGCGAATGCCGTCCCGGGTGATCGCGTCGAGGATGTCGTCCTGCACCTTCGGGTCCGTGGTGATCCAGACGCGGTTGATCCCGATGCCGAGGATCGATGCCGCGAGGCGCCGCTGGTAATCGAACCTCATTCGGTCACCATCCGGTTCAGCACGCGCAGGCCTTTTTCGTCGCAGGCTTTCTCGATCATCTCGCGCTTTCGGGTGCCGACCGCGTGCCCGATCCGCACCGCCTGCTTCGCTGCATCAAGACCTTCGAGCTGGTGTTCGTTGTGCACGAGGACTTCTTGGAAGCCGCTCGGATGGAGCCCACGAACGGCGCGGGGCCCGCGATATCCGATCGACGGAAGGTTCCAGCGGTACCCGAAGTGGCGGCGGAGTTTCGATTGCCCGCCTTGGGGTTTTCGCCACTCGTCTCCGAACTTCCGATAGCGGAACCACTCCTGACGGCGGAACTTCGGCCGCGCCACGTTCTTCGCGGATCGCAACGCGAGAAGCCGCTTCAGGTGCGGTTCGAGTTTGGGCTTCGCCCGAGGCTCGTGGACCTCTTCTACGGCCTCCTCCTCTGCCTCCTTGCCCTTCCCCTTCTTCTCCTTCGGAGGCTTCGCCTTCTCCTTCGGTTTCTCTTTGGGCTTCTTTTCCGTTTTCGGAGGCGCGGGTTTTGCTTCCTCGGGTGCGGCTTTCTTGGCCTCCTCCTTCTCGATGAACGCGCGAAGACGCTTTCGGAGGTCGTCGACCGTCCCTTCTTGACTGAGGCCGTAGCGTTCGGACCAAGTGGTGAGTTCGGCCTTCTTCGCGGAGCGTATCTCGGTCGCTGTCGGGAACGCCTGCTCCGGCTCGGGCACCTCGGGGACCGCGGTCTTCTTCACCTTCTTCGCGGCCTTGGCCTCTGCCTTCGGTTCCTTCTCGTCCGCCATCCTCACGCCTCCCCGGCCTTCTTCGTGATGTAGATGCCGTCCTGGAAGATCCGAGGGTCGAATCCCCGGATCTTCGTCGCCTGCTCGATGTTGGCCGCGGTCTGGCCGACCGCCTCGACGTCCGGGCCCGTGAGGAGGACCTGGTCCCCGTTGACTTCGACTTTCGTTTCCCCGACGATCCGCGTCTTTCGCGGGAACTTCTCTCCGAGGAAGTTTTCGATGACGAACTCCGCACCCTTCACGGTGGCCTTTAGCGGAAAGTGACTGTACACGATCTTCATCTCGTACGTGAAGCCCTCTCGGACCCCGACGACCATGTTCCTCAGATGGGCCGCGAACGTGCCGAGGAGCGCGGCCTCTTTCCGCCGCGGGTACTCACACCGGACGGTGGCCTGCGGCCCGTTCACGTCGATCCGCAAGCGAGGGTGAGAGAGACGGCGCCGGAGGGTGTGGCCTCCCCCGGTCACGACCACGAAGTCGCCGTCGACCCGGAGCTGCACGCCGTCCGGGATCTCGACGACCTCTTCCAACAATCCCGCGACCGGCATCCCTCACCTCAGTACACGTAGGCGATGAGCTTGCCGCCCACGCCGATCTGCTTCGCCTTGGTCTGGGAGATCACGCCTTCCGTGGTCGTCAGGATCAGGACGCCGAAGTCTTGGGCGGGCAGGTACCGGGCTTCCCACTTCTCGAGCTCGGTTCGCTTGACCGCAAACCTCGGCTTGATCACGCCGCAACTGTTGATGCTGCCGACGAGGGCCACACGGTACAGATTCCCGCGACCGTCCTCGATGAGTTCGAACGACCGGATGTATTCGTTCTCTTGCATCACCTTGAGCACGCGGCCGATCAACTTCGACGCGGGACGAATCACGCAGTCCGTCTTGCCCGCGGCCTCCGCGTTCCGCATTGTCACCATGGCGTCGTTGAGAGCATCTTGCAGCATGGCGTCCCCTCAGCTGTACTTCCGGAAGCCGAGCTCGTAGGCAATCTCGCGGAAGCATTGCCGGCAGAGGTGGAGCCCATACCGGCGGACGATGCCGCGCTTGCGTCCGCAGCGCAGGCAGCCCCGCTTCCGACCAAAGTCCTTCGTGCGGTTCAGGTGACCACCTCGACCTTGAAGCGATCCTTCATGAATTGCATCCCCTCGTCCCGGGAGACCCGATGCCGCCGCGGAATCCGGCGGGACTTGTTCGACCGCCGGGCGACCCGCCATCCGGGCCGCTGAAGGCTCACGCTGACGTCCATCCCGAACACGCCGATCTCCGGGTCGTACTTCATCCCCCGAAAATCGGTGTAGTCCTGGATCCCGAACGAGAAGTTCCCGTTCGAGTCGAAACTGTACGCCGGGAGGCGATTGTTCCGGATCGAGAGCGCTTCCGCGAGGAACGCCTCCGCGGGACCGCCCCGCAAGGTGACGCGCGTCCCGATCGGCATGTTCCGGCGGACGCCCCAGTCCCGCACGGCCTGGTGGCTCAGGGTCTGCACGGACTTCTGCTTCGTCACGAGCTCGAGCACCTTCTGCGCCTTCACGAGCTTCTCGCCGGCCTCGCCGACGCCCACGTTGACGACGACTTTCTCGATCCGGATGTCGCGCATGCCCGCCATGGTCCCACCTAGATCGCCGAGACCTCCGGCGTTCGGATCGACGGGGCCTCCTTGCCGACGACGAACACCTTGCCGGCGTCCGTCGAGAATCCTTCCGTGAAGGTCACGATGTTCGCACGCGGGTTGCGCGTCCGCTGGATCTCGAGGACGTGCGCAATCTCGCCGACGTGTTGGCCGCCCGTCACCAGGACCGGCGCGCCTTTCCCGAGCTCGTAGTGCTCGACGACCTTCTGCTCCGGGACGTGGAGCTTCAGCGTGGCCCCGGTCTTGTACGCGTCCTTTTCGAGGAGGACGTTCCGCCCGTCATGGAGGTTCACCTGCGTCTTGCCCCGGCGGACCGTCGTCTTGTCCTCGACGCGGCACAGCTTCCACTTCGCATCGCCCTCCTCGATCGGCACGAGGGCCATCCGGCCGCGCGTGTCGACGAGCATCCGGTAATGGGCCTTCGTCGCCGCGAACGAGAGGACGTCCATGAGGCCGACCGGGAATTTCGGATCCGTGACCGCGCGGCCGTCCACGAGGACGCCGCGGCCGTTCAGGATGTGCCGGGCCTCCCGGGCGTTCGCGCACACCTTCAGCATGTCCCGGAGGATCAGGCCGAGCGGGACGCTCGTATCGATCGGGTGAGGACCGGGCGAAGGCTTCACGACCCAGAAATCCGTCTTCCTCGGGATCGTCCAGCTCCGGGGCGCCGGCAACCGCTTCAGATGCTTCTTCACGAGCGAATCACTCCTCGAACTTCCGCCGGCGCCAGGGATCCGTGTCGTCCATCCGGACGATCAGGAGGTTCGACGCATGCAGCGGCCGGGCGACCTTCTTCTCGTCGACCTTCTCGATCGTGATGCCCTCGATGACGACCGTGCCGTGGACGCGGTCCACCGAGACGACCTTTCCCTCTTTCCCGCGGAAGCCGCCCCGCATGATGCGGACCGTGTCGCCTTTCCGGACCGGCAGGGCCCGCGGGAGGTGAGCCTTCGATTTGTCGTGGATCTCCGGCGCGAGATGAGACGATGCCATGATCCGTTTCGTATGGAGCGGCGCGTTCGCCGCCCGTTTCCGCTGGGTCCGAGGTTGTGTACTCGACATTGGCAATCCTCACACGATCATGCTCGCGGTCGCGGCGACCCGCGGCCACCGTTCTGCGGCCTCGCGAGCGACGGGGCCTTTGATGTCGGATCCTTTGACCTCGCCTTCCGGGGTCACGATGACGCATGCGTTGTCCTCGAACTGGACCATCATGCCTTCCGGCCGACGAAACGGTCGGCGTTGGCGGACGATGACCGCGTTCATGATTTGCTTCCGTGTCGCCGGCGTCCCTTTCTTGACCGTGACAACGAGGAGGTCCGCGATCCCGGCGCTGGAGATCCGATTGCGGACTCCGCGATACTTCATGACCTCGATGATTTCGACGATCTTCGCCCCCGTGTTGTCGATGCACTCGAGGCGCGCGCCTTTCGGCAGGCCGCGCGTCTGCCGTCCGGGAAGTCCCTTCAACCGGCGACCCCCTGGTTGTGAATCGCGACGAAATGAACCGTCTTTCCGAGCGGCCGGCATTCCATCGCGAGGACGCGATGGCCGATCTGGAGTCCGAGGCACGGCGGCGCGTGCACGTTCATGCGGTGCGTCCGCTTCTCGTACCGCTGGTACTTCCGGATATACCGAAGATACTGCCGCTCGATGACGACCGTGTTCTGCATCCGGGTCGACACGACGACCCCTTCGAGCATCTGCCCGCGAACGGGGAGTCGGCCGTGGAATGGACACTTCGGATCCGCGCAAGGCGCCGTCGGGATCGGGACGTCGATCCCAACGTCGCGCGCGACGGAGCGGACCGGCTTGGCGGATGCGGCCGGGGCGACCGGTTTCTTCTGCGCTTTCTTTTCTGCCATCTCGTTTCACCGGGCCTTCTTCACGCGGTCTTCTGGTCGGAATCGGATCTCGTCTCCGTCGACTTCGAATCCGCCGGGGACATCGAAACGGAATCGGCTCCCATGCTTCGGGATCCGCTTTTCCTCCCCTTGCACCTCGACCACGAGCATGTTGCGCGTCTCATCGACGACGCGCCCGCGGACATGTTCCTGGCTCGGGTCGGACGCGTCGACGACCTCCACCCGAAGGCCGATGAGCTCGTGTTTCCGGAGGTTCGCCATCACGTCTCGTCTCCCGCAGGCGCCGGTTTCGCAGCCGGGGCTTTCCCCGGGGTGCCCGCGCCTCCCGCCAGTTCCTCCTCGCGCATGATCGTCAGGATTCGGGCGATGTTCTTGCGGAGTGCGCGGATCTTGCCGGGGTTCGGGGGTGCGCCACCCATGGCGGCGACGCCTCGTTCGTGCATCAGCTCGTCCCGAAGTTCCGTGAGCTTCTTCGCGATCGTATCCGCGTCCATTGCGCGGATCTCCTTCGTCCGGAGCAATGCCATTACGTCTCGTCGCCTCCTTCGGTCCCCACGTCGACATCGACGCCGAGTTCGCTCACCTGTTTGGCGACCTTCTTCAACCGCTTCGTCGCGACTTTGCTCTTCTTGACCTTCTTCGCCGGATCCGGCTCCTCCGGGACGATGAGCGGTTCGGGCTCTTCGACGGACTCTTCGCTCCCGGGTCCGGCCACGGCCGCGACCTCGACCAACGGCTCCGGTGCCGGAATCGGTTCGAGCGCTGCGGCGGCTGCGGCGGCGAGGTATTCGGCCGTCGGCTTCTTGATCTCCACCTCGTCGGGAAGCTTTGCCCGCGGATCCATGATCTCGACCGTGACGCCGATGATCCCGGGTTTCAACTTCGCGGACGCGAACCCGAGGTCCATCCAGAGGTTCCGCGGTTCTCCGCAGTACTTGATGTGGCCCGCCTTGAACTTCTCCGTCCGATGCCGCTGGCCGGTGAGCTTGCCGGCGATCACGACGAGGCACCCCTTCGCGCCGGCCTCCATGATCCGCCGCACGGTCGAGTGACCCGCGCGCCGGAAGTGCCAGCCTCGTTCGAGGGCGTTGGCCAGCTTCTCGGCCATGATCTGCGCATTCAGCGCGGGGCTCGCAACCTCCTGGACTTCGATCTGCGGGTTGTCGAACCGGAACCGTTGTTCGACCGCCTCCGTGAGGGCCTTGATCGCGCCGCCTTTTCGGCCGATCACCAGGCCCGGGCGCTCGGCCAAGAGCGTGACCCGAGTCCCCATCGGCGTCCGTTGGATATCGAGGCCGCCGAAGCCGGCGCGGCGCGTCTCGTTCATCAGGTATTCCTTCAACAGCACGCGGCGGACGTTCTCGACGATGATCCGCTTGTCCTTCCGGTTGACCTTCGCTTCCGCCGGCATCTCATGCCACCTCTTCGAGGACGATCTCGAGGTTCACGGTGTCCTGGTTCCACGGACCGCTTCGCCCGTACGCGCGCGGGCGAAAGCCTTTCGTCGTCGCCCCTTTGTGGGCGTTGATCACGCGGATGACCATCGCGTCGGGATCTTCTTTCCCGGTGAACTCCGCGTTCGCGACCGCGCTCTCGAGGATCTTGAGGAAGGCCTTCGCCGCTTTCACCGGATAGCGGGCCGGGCCGGTGCCCGCCTTGTGCGCGACCCAGCGTTTGTATTTTTTCATCGGCACCGGTTGCTTCAGGGCGATCACTTTCTCGAGGTATTCGCGCGCCTGGTCGACCGTCTTCCCGCGCAGTTGGCGGGCGAGCTCGACGGACTTCTTCCAGGCGAGCGGGAGCTCTCGGCCGTAGGCTCGGGCCATCGTCTCGATCTTGTATTCGACCGTGTACCCGAACTTCGACATGCGACCCTCATTTCAGCGGCATGAACTTCGACGATCGCGTCGCCCCGACGCCGGGTCCGCTGTGCGTGACCGGCTTCCGCGTCATGGCGAACTCGCCGATGTAATGCCCGATCATCTCCGCCTTGATCTCGACCGTCACGAACTCCTTCCCGTTGTGGACCGCGACCTTCTTCCCGATGAAGTCCGGGAGGATCGGGACGTCGCGGCAGTGTGTGCGCACGGCCTCCTCGGTCCCGTTCGCGCGGACCTTCTCGACGAACGTGAAGCGTTCCTCGTCAATCCCGCGCATGAACGACCGCCGCGGTCGGGCGGGCAGGAGCTCGATGATCTCTTCGAGCGTCATCGCCTTCATCTCATCGAGCGTGTACCCACGGTACGTGAACTCCTTCTTGCGCCGGGTCTCGACCAGGCCCGCGCGCTTCCGCAGCTTCCGTCGCGCGGCCTTGGCCAGGCCGCCCATCTGCTTCCTCGCCATCGTCAGGACCTCCGTCGTTTCAGCTTCAGCCGCTTCGGCTTCGGGGACATCCGGCCGACCTTCCGGCCGGGAGGAGCGTCATACCCCACGGTCGACGGCTTCCCGACGTGCTGGTGGGATCCGCCGCCGTGCGGATGGTCCACGGGGTTCATCGCAACGCCGCGCACGTTGAATGCGGGCTTGCTGAAGGAGCGGTACGAGAACCACTTCTTGCCCGCTTTCGTGAAGGGCTTGTCACCGCGGCCGGCACCCGCGACCGCGCCGATCGTCGCGCGGCAATCCGGGTGGAACGTGTGGAACTGTCCCGAGGGAAGCTGGACCACCGTGCGTTCGGCTTGGCTGACGACGACGGCCTGCGTTCCGGCAGCCCGCACGAACTTCCCTCCGTCCCCGGGCATCGCTTCGATGTTGTAGACCAACGTGCCTTCCGGAATCTCGCGGAGGGGCAACGTGTTCCCGCGGTCCACGTTCGGCATGCCGTGGGTGACCGGTTGACCAATCGAGAGTCCGTCGCAGGCAATCATGAGGACCTCTTGACTGCCGAATCGAACGCGCGCGAGGGGCGCCGTGTGACCGGGCGCCTGGAAGATATCCGTGACCACACCCGCACCGCGGAAGCGCGGATAGGTGACGAGGCCCGGATGACGATGGCTCGGGGAGCGGTAGGTCGGCGAGGTGCCGCGACCGCGTCGCTGGGAACGAAGATTCTTCCCCATCAAAACACCCCGATCCGCATGCCGATCTCCTCCGCGGAGAAGCCTGCCTTCAACTTGATGATCGCATGCTTCCCGTCCTTCCGGACGAACGTGTTGACCTTCGCGACCTTCACCTCGAAGAGCTCTTCGAAAGCCTTCTTGACCTCTGAGCGCGTCGCTTCTCGCCGGACGAGGAATTCGAGGCGATTGCCGTCCTTCAGGTTCTGCGCCGGCGTGCCCTGCAGCATGTTGAGCGTCTTCTCTGTGACGTACGGATGGATGAGGATCTCGTGGGGCTTCACGACGGCCAGCTCCTGAGGATCTCGAGCGCCCCTTCGCTGAAAACCGTGAGTCGTCCGGGGTCGCCTCCCGGCGCGAGGACCTCCGCGTTCAAGGCCGCGGGGTTCACGACCTCGACGCCGGGAAGATTTCCCAGGAGCCGCCGGACGTTTCCGGCTTCTTTCACGACCACGAGGACGCTCCGGGGCTGGCGGTACCGCCGCCCGCGCATCTTCCCGCGGCCGGCGCGGATGTGTCGTCCGTCTTTCGCGCGTTCCACGTCGGGTAGGAGGCCGAGGTGATTGAGGATCTTCAGGCCCTCGCGGGTCGCGCCGCTATCCGGCGTGAGCGTCTCGATTCCGTCCTCGATCACCACGGGGAGCGTGATGTCCTCCGGGAATCGGTGGCCGCGCGATGCGACCATCCGAGGATCCTTCACGGCCGCGATCGCGGCGTTGCGAGCCAGCCGCCGTTCCTGTTCGTTGACCTTCTTGACCCACACCTTGTCCGGGCGAGGGGGATGCGCTCGGCGGCCACCGACCGTCCCGGGCGCTTGCGCCCCGGTCATCGTGCCGCGGAGACGCGGGACCCGCGACACGCCTTTCCCCTTCCCCGACCAGCGGACGGAGTGATGCATCCCCGCCATCGGCGAGGGCCCGTAGGGTTGTCGACGGTTCGCTTGGAATGCGGTCACCGCCCGCCGAATCAGATCGAGGCGGACATCGGATCGGAAGACCGTCGGGAGTTCGACCGTCTTGATGATGTCGCCGTCGAGGGAGTAGACGTGAACTTGACCGGGCTTGACCGCGGGCGCCTCTCGTTTCGTCTCCTTCTCTTGAGTGGCCCTCGCCGCCTTCGCGGCCTTCGTCGGTTTCGCGGCCTTCGGAGCCCGTATGCGGCGTTTCGGGGCCGGCTTGGCATCCGCGGATCCCGCGGCGCCCTTCTTGTCCTCGGGATCCGCCATGCCGTCACACCCCCTGCTTGGATTCACGGGAGATGTACGTGAGGTCCGGGGATTTCTCGAGCTTCACGTATCCGCCGCGAGCCGCATCGCGGAATCGAATAAGGCGCTTCGTTGGCCCCGGAATCGATCCGTGCAGCAGGACGAACGGATTCCGTAGATTCCCGTAATGGAGGAAGCCTCCCTCGGGCGTGACCTCGTCCGCCTTGTCTCCGATTTTCAGAATCCGCTTGTTGTACTCTGTCCGTTGATGGTAGCCGAACTGGCCCCCTTGCGGCACGGTCGGGCGGACGTACCCCGGCTGGAAGTTCCCGAGCGTTCCGATGTTTCGTCGGTGCTTCGAGTTCTTGTGACTCAGGAGACGCGTGCCCCAGCGCGTGTGGTGGCCCTTCCAGCCTTTCCCCTTCGTGATCGCCGCGACGTCGACCATCGAACCCTCGCGGCAAAATTCGGTGACGGGAATCTCCTTTCCCAGGAGTCCGCGTGCGTACTTGATCCGGTCCTCGATCGATCCGCCGCCCACCCGATTTTCCATCAGGTCCGGCTTCTTCTTCGGGACGCCGGTGACGAGCGACGGCTGCGTGTACGTGATGACCCGAACCTCGTCGATGGCGGCCGCGTCGACCTTCGACCAGGCTTCCTCCGCGTCGTAGTCTTTCGGGATCGGGAAGACGCGGCGAAGCTCCTTCTCGAGTTGAGCGGCCCACACCTCCGCGGCGGTCTTGAGCCCTTCCGGCACGCGCCGGTACAATCGGACGGCGGCGACCCGCATCGGCGGCACCTCGACGACCGTCACGGGGACCTGGACCTCTTGGCCTGAGGTCGTCGAGGTCGGTCGGTAGTCGACGACAATCGCGTGCGTCATGCCCGCCTTGTAGCCGGCGAATCCTTGGAGCCGAGGCGTGCCGCCGTCCACGTCCGGCCAGCTCGAGAAGTGCGGAATCGGGCTCTCGCTCCGCTTGCGGGGCGAAAAGCCCATCGATCCGTGTCTCGGTCGGTGTTCCTTCGGCACTGGCCACTCCTCCGCGGAGAGTGGTCTCTCCTCGCGTACGATGAGCCGCGGGCGTTCGGTCGCGACACCGTGACGCTGCCTGCGAGGCCAGAAGAATCGGGCCCGCATTTCCGGGATCCACGAAGGGATTGCCCGGGGGCGTCTGGTCGACGCGTTGGGCCGTCTCTATGGAGGGGACGTATATAATTCTTTGGAGACGGAGGCTCCGCCTCCCGGGGAATTCGGTCGCGGGCGTCCGTCTCGAGCGGTTCAGCGGGCGAGCGGTTTCTGTTTCGGTTTGTGCGGCTCGGCGATCTCGAGGACAATCGGCTGCGCGATCGGTTTTTCCTCTTCCTCGTCGATCGCTCGTTCGTCCTCTTCCGCGAGAGCCCGCCAGAACGCTTTCATGCGCGCGTCGTAGTCTTCGTCACACATCGTCGCGCCTTCGTCGACGACATGACGCGGAAAATACAAAACCTTTCGCCACGCGCGAGGCGCACGGACACGCATCACTCATGGCGAGCGGGTTCCGATGTATCGTCGGTGATAACACTCCCATAACTTTTAAGCGGGCTTCGCAGGCTATGCCACGTCGCTGGGCGGTTCTTCATGGAAGTCAAGCGGATGAAAGTGAAAGTTTGCCTCGTTGGTGAGGCTGCAGTTGGCAAGACCTCTCTCATCCGCCGATTCGTGCTCGAGAACTTCGATGATAAGTACATCCAGACGCTCGGCACGAAGGTCTCAAAGAAGGAGCTCACCTCCTCGTCGCCGGACGGCTCGGGCGAATTGAAGATCGACATGACAATCTGGGATATCATGGGCCAGAAAGGCTTCCGCGAGCTGCTCAAGGAGGCGTACTTCTACGGCGCCCGCGGGATCCTTGCGGTCTGCGACGTCACCCGGAAGAAGACCCTCGAAGACCTCGACGACTGGATCGAGGGCGTCTACAGTGTCACGGGCAAGATTCCGATCGAGTTCCTCGGCAACAAGATCGACTTGAAGGACCAGATTCAGATCAGCGAGGACGACATGGTCCAGGCCGCCCGCGCCTACGACAGTCCGTTCCACTTCACGTCGGCGAAGGCCGGCGTCAACGTCGAGAATGCGTTCCAGTCCCTTGCCGAGCGGGTCGCGAAGGAGCGGTACGCGCGAAAAGTGCTCCCTGAAGAGTAAGAATTATCAGGGGCGATACTCGCGTCTGCACGGTACATAAGACCGCGCTCGATGGGTGGCCCATGATGGCGACGTCCACGATGGCTGGCCAGAAGCATCTCAAGGCCAAGGTCTGCCTCGTCGGGGATGTCGCGGTCGGCAAGACCTCTCTCATCAAGCGGTTCGTTCAAGACCAGTTCGACGACCGGTACATCGCCACGGTCGGCACGAAGGTCACGAAGAAGTCGGTCGATGTCGTTTGGAAGGGCGCCCCCGCGACGCTCGACATGATGGTCTGGGACATCATGGGCGAAAAGGGATTCCGGGCCTTACTCCGCGACGCGTACTTCGAAGGCTCCCAAGGCGTGATCGCGGTCTGCGACCTCACGCGGAAGGATACGTTTTACGATCTCAACAACTGGGTCCAGATGATCCGAAAGCAGGTCGGCAACGTCCCGATGGTGTTCCTCGGGAACAAGATGGACCTGACCGAGCGGCTCGTCGTGAGCCAGGAAGAACTCGGCCGGATGGGGTCGATCCACAGCGCACCTCAGTTCCTCGCGTCGGCGAAGACCGGGGCCGGCGTGGCCGAGGCGTTCCGCGCCCTCGCCGATGCGATCGGGAACCGCGGAAACGAGTGACGCCATCGAGGCGCAAGCCCTCCGAGCCCCCGCCATTATCTCGATAGATAACCGATGGGCAACGCCTTTATAACCTGAGACGTGTGCGAGCGACGCACCGGCTCTAGGGATTCTGATGGACCGCCAAAAGATGAAAGTCAAGGTCTGCCTCGTCGGAGAGGGCGCGGTCGGCAAGACGTGTCTGATCCGGAGGTTCATCCAGGACCAGTTCGACGACCGATACATCTCCACGCTCGGCGCGAAGGTCTCGAAGAAAGAGATCAAGGTCGATGGCGCGACCGGCGGCATGGACGTCGACATGACGATCTGGGATATCATGGGCGAGAAAGGCTTCCGCGAATTGCTCAAGGAGGCGTACTTCCACGGGGCCCAGGGCGTCCTCGCAGTGTGCGATGTGACGCGGAAGGAGACGCTCGATGACCTCGAGGATTGGGTCGCCGCCGTAATCAAGGTCACCGGGAACGTCCCGATCGAATTCCTGGCGAACAAGGCGGATCTGAAGAACCAGATGGCGATTACGAAGGCCGACGTGCAGAGCGCGGCGGAGGCGCACGAGGCCCCGTTCTTGTTCACGTCCGCGAAGACCGGCGAGAACGTCGAGGTCGCGTTCGCGAAGCTCGCGCAGATGATTGCGAAGCGCGCAGCGTGACGTTCGATTGCGATTCGCACTCATTCGACCTCACGAGAGAATCGAACTGCGACGAATTTGCGGTGTCGACCGATGACTCGCATATGGAGAAACTCGAGCCCCGCGCAGTCTCATTCGGGTTTTCAAGGTCAAAGTGTTTAAGTAGAAGGGTCGTGTATTCGAAAGCGACCCACGCGAGGGCCCGGTCAGAAGATGGTGGAGACGGTGGGAGAGCCTGAAGAGCTCCCCCCTGTGGATACGTGGATTAACAAGGTCGATTTCCGGTCCACGGCGGAGGTCAAGATCCCCGAGCGGCTCGTCGACCAGGTCATCGGTCAAGAGCGAGCCGTCGAGGTCATCCGGAAGGCCTCCGAGCAGAAGCGGCATGTGATGCTCATCGGCGATCCGGGCACGGGCAAGTCGATGCTCGCCCGGTCGATGACGGAAATGCTGCCGCGCGACGACCTCCAAGACATCATCGTCTACCACAATCCGGAAGATCCGAACGAGCCCAAGATCCGCGTCGTGCCCGCCGGGAAGGGACGCGAAATCGTCAACGCGCAGAAGGCGGAGGCGATGCAACGACGGGAACAGAAGGCCTCCATGGTCATGACGATCGTCTTCTTCATCATCGGTTTGAGCGTCATCCTCTCGTATCAATGGGGATCCGAGACGCCGCAGTTCCGACCCGACGCGCCGAACATCATCCTGTTCGGCATCCTCGTGGCGGCGATCATCTACATCGCCACGCGGTACACCGGGCATCGCCAAGAGAACCTCATGGTCCCGAAGCTCCTCGTGAGCCACACGCCCGACGAGATGCCGCCGTTCGTCGATGCGACCGGGAGCCACGCGGGCGCGCTCCTCGGGGACGTCAAACACGACCCGTTCCAGAGTGGCGGGCTCGAGACGCCGGCGCACGAGCGCGTCGAATCCGGCGCGATTCATAAGGCCCACAAGGGCGTCCTGTTCGTCGACGAGATCAACGTGCTCCGCATGGAGAGCCAGCAGAGCCTGCTGACCGCGATGCAGGAGAAGAAGTTCTCCATCGTCGGTCAGAGCGAACGGTCCTCCGGCGCGATGGTGAAGACGGAAGCCGTGCCGTGCGACTTCATCCTCGTCGCCGCGGGCAACCTGGACGCGGTCCAGGGCATGCACCCGGCATTGCGCTCTCGGATTCGCGGGTACGGGTACGAGATTTACATGAAGAGCACGATGCCCGATTCGGACGAGAATCGACTCAAGCTCGTGCGGTTCGTTGCTCAAGAGGTCGCGAAGGACCGGAAGATTCCGCACTTCGACCGGACCGCGGTGCTCGAAATCCTGCGGGAGGCACAGCGCCGAGCAGGCCGCCGGGGTCAGTTGACCCTGCGGCTCCGCGAACTCGGAGGGCTCATCCGCGTCGCCGGCGACATCGCCCAAGAAGAGTCGACGCCCCTCGTCACCGCGAAGCATGTCCTGAACGCGAAGCGGATCGCGCGGTCGCTCGAGCAACAGGTCGCCGACCGCATGATCGAACGCGGCAAGGAGTATCAGACGTTCATCACGGAAGGCGCGATCGTCGGCATGGTCAACGGCCTGGCGGTCCTCATCGGCGACAACTCGATGGCGGAATTCAGTGGCATCGTCCTGCCCATCGCCGCCGAAGTGACGCCGGCTCAGGCGAAACAGGGTGGGCGCATCATTGCCACGGGTCGCCTGGGGGACATCGCGAAAGAGGCGGTCGAGAACGTCTCGGCCCTCATCAAGAAGTACACCGGCGAGGACATCTCCAACCACGACATCCATGTCCAGTTCGTCGGCTCCCGCGAGGGGACCGAAGGCGACAGCGCGTCGATCTCGGTCGCGACGGCCGTCATCAGCGCCCTCGAAGAGGTTCCTGTCAACCAGACCGTCGCGATGACGGGCTCGCTGAGCGTCCGCGGCCAGGTCCTCCCGGTCGGCGGTGTGACCGCGAAGATCGAGGCCGCGGCGGAACTGGGGATCCGGAAGGTCGTCATTCCCCGCGCCAACTTGAAAGACGTCCTCTTGGAAGATCGTTACCAGGGGAAGATCGAGATCGTCCCCGTGGACACGCTGAGTGAGGTCCTGGAACAGGCGCTCGTGGGTCCCAAGAAATCCGGGCTCATTAGCAAACTCGTGGCGTTGGTCCCGAAGATTACGCCGGACAAGCCGGGCCCGACCGCAGTGCCCCACTGAGATTCCGGAGAGACCGTTGGAAGGTCCGATGGATCCCTCCGAGTTCTCCGAACCGATGCCCTGTTATGAATCCAGCCCCGCCCTCGCACCTGCGGACGACGACGGTATGTGCGTCCATTGCCGCATGTTCTTGACGATCGAGTGCCCGTACATCGACCACTTCCTCGGAGAGGACGACGAGTGAGCGGGCGCGCATTCTTCATCGGTCGGTTCCAGCCGTTCCATCGGGGTCACCTCGCGACGGTGAAGCGGATCCTCGAGTCGAACGACGAGATCATCGTGGGGATCGGATCGGCCCAGTACAGCCACACCGGGGAGAATCCGTTCACCGCCGGCGAGCGATATGAGATGATCAAACGGGCCCTCGACGCGGAGGGGATCCACAACTATCACATCGTGCCGATCCCGGACACCCACGTCCACAGTGTGTGGGTGAGCCACGTGACCTCGCTCGTGCCCCGCTTTGACAGCGTCTACACGAATTCGGATCTCGTAGTGCGCTTGTTCCGGGAACACGGCCTCAAGGTACTCTCGCCCCCCCTGTTGGACCGCGAGCGGCTCTCCGGGACCGTCGTCCGCCAGCGAATGTTGAAAGGAGGCGACTGGGAATCCCTCGTCCCGGCCGTGGTCGCCGAGTATGTCAAGGAGATCGACGGCGTCGAACGGATCCGGGAGACGCACAAGTACTCGACCCCGTACGGGACCCGCGAGAATCACGAGGAACCGTAAGAAAGGGACCCGTCCACGACTCCCCGCGAGGACGGGCACCGGCAGGCATCCCTCCGAACGAGGATGTCGCTTCCCTGGATCCCTGCCTCTTGCCCGGAGCGCATCGTAGGGGATAATGCCAATTACCAGTTAGATACCAGACGATGTTCCGTTCGGGTCATGCCGCCGACGCTCACCAGTCGATCCGATAGCCGCAGTACGGGGCTCCGCGCAACATGCATGCGACCTTCGTGACGGTCCCGTTCATTGCGAGCAGGGTGAGCGTCCCCTCGTACCCCCCGAGCCGGGCGGCGCACCGCGCTGGGCTGCTCATCCAGTCGTAGTTGCGCATCACCGCCCGGCGTTCTTGGACATCCACCTCGAGCCGGCCGTGGTTGTACTCCCTCGCATAGGCGTTCGGAGAGAGCTCCAGGAAAATCGGGAACGGGAGCCCGCGGTGGACGAGCCGCCGGACGGAAGGGAAGTTCCCCACTTCTTCGCGGGCCATCCGACGAATGGTATCGTACGTGCCGTCTCCGAACCGGGCCTCGATCTGGTCGAGCACGTCGAGCGCCGCACGCAGGGGATACCATTCTTCCGCATCGAGGTGCGCCGGATCCAGGCCGATCTCGATGAGCACCTCGTCCGCGGCCGCCTTTCCATGATGGACCGCGATCCAGTGGTGGTAGTTGTGGAAGTGACTGCCCCGGGCCATCGGGGAGATGAGTCGATCTCCGCGCGAGTCCGCGAGCTCCGCGAACACGGCGTGGCCGAGATTCGAGGCGGCGTACAACTTCCCGCGGCGTTCGCCGGATAGGCACGTGATGAGATCGGTCCGCGACAACTCCCCCAGCGTGCGGCTCACGTGGGACAGATGAAGGCCCGTCTGCTTCGCAATTTGCCCGGGTGTCTGCGGGCGCGGGACCACGGCCGCGAGGACTTTCTCACGCTGGCGGCTCGCGAGGACGTACGAGAGCTTGCCAAGGACGTTCGGTGATCCCGCGCTTGACATTTTCCTCGACGCAGCCACGCCGGTGCTCAATGCGGCAGCGAAGGCATTATCCTTTCCTCAGGCCGCGGAACCGAGATAGGTCAAGAGGACCGGGACCAAGAGCGACGCCATCAAGTGCACCCGACGAACCCGGAGCGCGATCGGTACGAGGCCGACGACCGCCGCGAGGCAGGCCAGCCCAATGCCGACCGGACCGGTCGCGATCACGAGGAGGATCAGGACCGCGAGGAGCGACAACGCGGCGATCCTCCGCGGATTCGAACTCGACCAGCGACGCGCAACGCCGCGGCCGAGGTGGGCGGCGAGCGGCGCCGCCATCGCCGTCGCCAGGACGGCCGAGGCGACGAGGAGGATCAGCGACGTCGGGGTCGCCCACACGGACGGCCACGGGGGAAGATCTCCGCTCAGTCCGCGGACCGCGGCGGCGGCCCCGCTGCGGGCCCGGTGAATCATGAAGAGGACGGCGACACTGAGAAGCGCGGTGGACGTGGAGACCGCGCCCATCACAACCATGAACTGACTCGGTCCGACGGTCTTCCGTGTGCCGACCGATGCAAGGGTCGCGGCCGCTCCGCCGCTCAGGCCAGGAAGCCACGACACGCTCGCTCCGGCGAGAGTGCCCCGTAGGGCGCTCCGCGCATCCTCCGTGGACAAGGCTCGGAGCGGTTCCACCCGTTGGTATGGAATCGAACCGGGCCGAGCGCGCAGCCCGAGGAGCAGACTCGGAATGCCGAAGAGTCCGGAAAAGAGCGGGAAGAGGACCGCGTCAGGAGCGACGAGGCCCGGCCCTCGGAGGACCGCGATCCCGAGGCCGGCGGCCAGTGCCTGGACCCACACAGCCCGAGCCAACCGGCGGACGCGGTTCCGTCCGCGCGATTCGGAAGCGAGGACGGCCGCCAGGACGAACACCAGGAACGCCGGGGCCCACGGTCGGAAGAGGTCCGCGAGATGAACCGGATCTGCCAGGAGGAACCGCAGTGGGACCAGGGCGACGACCGCGAACGCGGTCCCCAGCAATGCGCCGCGGGCGGCGAGCGCGACCGCTTTCGCACCCTGGCCCACCAGGAGGAGACGGTGCCCGGGAAGGGTGGCGAGAGCCGTATCTTCCGTCGGCGCCCCGAGGAACACGGCCGGGATGAAGTCGAAGACCGCGTGGCTCCCCGCGGCCGCGAGGAGGAAACAGGACAGCAGAAGGCCCATCGTCTCCGGCTCGGACGCGACGTCCGGGACGAGGGTCGCAACGAAGCTCGTCCACGCGGCCTGTGTTGCCAGGACGAGGGCCGCCACGTTGTTGACGTGAAGTCCGGGCGACAGTCCCGTCAACGCACCGGCCAGGAGGCCGAGGACTGTCAGGAGAAGGAAGCCCGCGACGAAACTGAGCGGGGTCACGACGGGAAACGTGCCCGCGTTCGGGTCAACGTGTCCGGTGCACGTAGGCTACACTCAACGACGTCGGCGCTCCGGCGGTCCCCATCCTCCGCCTCCGGGGGTCTCGATCACGAGCAGGTCGCCACGCCGAAGTTCGAGCGTCACCTTCGCGGGCAAGCGGTGACGCCGGCCCCTCCGCACGAGCAGGTTCTTCCCGGGGCGGCCATCATCTCCGCCTTCGAGACCTTTCGGCCGAAGGGCACGACGTTCCGAGAGGATCGAGGCGGTGCCTTTGCGCGCGAGGAGTCGAACCGAACGGCGAATGCCGTCGCCGCCGGAATGCTGGCCTCGGCCGCCGGTCCCTGGGATGAGCCGATACTCCTCGATGCGAAGCGGGTAGGCGAACTCGAGGGCTTCGATCGGTGTGTTGCGTGTGTTCGTCATGTGCGTATGGACGCCCGCCATCCCCGGGCGGTACGGGAGCGCGCCCTCGCCACCCGCGATCGTCTCGTAGTACGAGAACGGTCGAGGATCGGGTCCTCCGATCGTCACGTTGTTCATCGTGCCTTGGCTTTGGGCGGGGACCGTTTCGGCGAGCGGCTCCGACAGCGCGAGGAACAGGACGTCCACGATTCGTTGCGAGGTCTCGACGTTCCCCGCGGCCACGGCGGCGGGAGGGCGCGGCCTCACCAAGCTCCCTTCCTTCGCCAAGACCCGCAGAGGACGGAGCGCTCCCGCGTTTCGCGGCGCGTCCGGATCCGTCAGGCAGCGCATCACGTACGAGGTGGCGCTCAGCGTCACGGCGAATGGAGCGTTCAGGTTCCCGGCGACTTGCCGATCGGTTCCCTCGAAGTCCACCGCGATGCCGGATCCGCCAATCGTGATCTCCGCACGGATCCGGATTCGATCGGGCTCGTCCGGCGAGGCGCCTTCCATGAAGTCCTCGGCGGACCAGGTCCCGCGAGGCAGCTCGCCAATCGACGCGCGCACCCGCCGCTCCCCATAGTCGAGGAGCTCCTCGATCGAGGTCCGGAGATTCGCGACACCGATGCGTTCCGCGAGTTCGACGAGGCGGCGAGCTCCCAGCTCATTCGCCGCGATCTGTGCCCGGAGGTCGCCCAGTCTCTCCGCGGGATACATGGTCTCCTGGCGGAATCGCTCGACGACCGCCTGCCGCTCCCGTCCGCGGTCCATGACCTTCTGCGGCTCCAAGACCAGTCCTTCGTCTTCGAGGCGCATCGCGGTCGCTGGCATCGAGCCCGGCACTCTTCCGCCGATGTCGGCGTGATGCGCGCGGTTCACCGCGAATCCGATGATCAGCTGGCGCACGAACACGGGTCGGATGAGCGTGACGTCCGGGAGGTGCGTGCCGCCCCGGTACGGATCGTTCAGGATGATCTGATCTCCTTCTCGGAGGGTTCCCGGGAAATCCCGCATCGCTGCGTCGACCGCGACGGGCATCGAACCGAGGTGGACCGGGATGTGCTCCGCCTGGGCCACGATGCGTCCCTCGGCGTCGAAGAGCGCACAGCTCGCATCCATTCGTTCCTTGATGTTCGGGGAGTACGCGGTCCGGCGAAGCGCGACTCCCATCTCCTCCGGGATGAACGACAACCCGGTCTGCAGGATCTCCAGATCCGCCGGGTTCACGGCGCCACCTCGATCTCGATGAGCCCGCGAGGACGAATGCGGAATGTCGCTCCCGGCGGCACTACGGTCGTCGCGTGGTCCTCCGCGACAATCGCGGGACCCGTCTGTTCGAACCCAACGGGGATCGATTCGCGGTCGAACACGGAGACCTCCGACCATCCGTCATCGAACAAGACCCGCCGACGGGCGATCCTCGGCGGCCCAACCCCCTGCGACCGCGGGAAGGTGACGCGGCGCGGGACCCGAACCTTCAGACGCACGGTGACGAGTTCGATCCGTTCTTCCCGCGAGGCATATCCGTACCGCCGGCGGTGCTCCCTCCGGAATGTGCGCGCGAGATCGCCGCGAACCGGGACGTTGATCTCGTAGCTCTGTCCCTGGTACCGAAGGTCGAGGCTCGCCTCGACCACCGCCTGGAGGGAATCGTGGTGTTCTTGGCGTAGCGCCCGGACGGCCCGAGACCGGAATGCCGTGACCGTTTCCCCGATTGTCGGCCCTGCACGGTCTAAGGGTCGGACGACGGTCCGGCTATATTCCAGCTGGATCGGTGAGATCAGGATCCCGTACGCGGAAAAGGCTCCCGGGAGGAAGGGCACCAGGATGCGAGGAATCCGGAGTTCTCGTGCCAAAGCTGCCGCGTGCATCGGACCGGCCCCGCCGAATGCGAGGAGCGCAAAGTCCCGAGGGTCGAGTCCGCGCCGGGCCAAGATGATGCGCATCGCCTTCGCCATGGTCGCGCGGACGACGTGTTGTACTCCGAGGATCGTTTCGTCGGAGGAGAGATGCAACTCGTCCGCAAGACGCGCGATCCCTTTCGCGGCGAGATCTTCCCGCAGCGGAAGGCGGCCCCCGAGCAGATGCGGTCCGAGCGAGCCTCCGGCCAAATCGACATCGGAGACGGTCACCGACGTGCCCCCGTTTCCATAGGCAATCGGGCCGGGTGTCGCGCCCGCGCTCTGCGGCCCGACCCGCAAGGCGCGGCCGGCATCGATCCAGGCGATGCTCCCACCGCCCGCTCCGACCGACTCGATGTCAATGACGGGAATCGCGAGCGGGAACGCGTCGATCATGGCCTCGGTCGTCCAACTGGCAGCACCGCGGACGATTGTCGAGAAGTCCGCGCTCGTGCCACCCATGTCGAACGTCAGAAGATTTCCCTGGCCGGTCGCCCGAGCCACCGCGACCGCTGCCGCGACTCCGCCCGCCGGTCCGCTCAGGATCATGTCGACAGGTCGGCGCACAATGGCTCGATGGGAGACCACCCCGCCGGATGATTTCATTACGTGGAACTCGCCGCGGACGGCCTTCTCGAGGGATTGGAGGTATCGAATGACGAGTGGTTTCACGTAGGCGTCGAGGGCCGTGGTCGACGATCGCTCGAATTCGCGAAACTCGGCGAGCACCTCGTGACTCGTGGAAACTGACAGGCCGGCGAGCGCTTTCGCAACGCGTCGCTCGTGCGCCGGATGGAGGAACGAGAAGAGGAGGGAGACTGCGACCGACTCGGCCCCACTTGATCGAACTTTTCGAGCCAGCTCCTCCAAGTCGCGGTCCGTCGGGACTCGGAGGACCCGTCCGTGCGCGTCCACCCGTTCCGCGAGCCCAAAGCATCGCTCCCTCGGGATGGCAGGCGGAGGCCGGGTGATTCGGAGGTCGTAAAGGGAAGGCCGATTCTGACGGCCGATCAGGAGAAGATGCTCGAAACCGGCGGTCGTCACGAATGCCGTGCGGGCTCCTTCCCGCTCCAGGATCGCGTTCGTCGCAACCGTGGTGCCATGGGCCATGCCCGCCGCGCCCAGGTCCTGCATTCCCTCGATGACCGCTTGCTCGGGATTGGTCGTGCTCGGCAACTTTCTCGTCACGACGTCGCGGCCACGAAACCCAACGAAGTCGGTGAAGGTGCCGCCGACATCCACTCCGACGTCCACGACGGCGGATGGCGTTGGCGGCTCATGTCTTTGACTCGAGTGGATTGGGACCTGGCGCCATTGATGACTTTCCGCATTGAGGAAAAAAAGGAAGAGTTGGCGCCAGGCGATGGAGCCGACTTACTTCCGGTGTTCAGTTGTTCTTCAGGTTGCCCTCCATGAACTGGCGGTAGCCTTCGAGGTCCAGCAGGCCGTGGCCGCTGTAGTTGAAGGCAATGACGGTCTCCTCGTGCCGCTCCTTCGCCTCGAGCGCGAGGTCGATCGCGCCGCGAATCGCATGGCACGTCTCCGGGGCCGGGATCAGCCCTTCGGTCTTCGCGAAGATTTCGCCCGCCTGGAACGTCCCGAGCTGGCCCACCGCGCGCGGCTCGACCAGCCCCGAGTCCAGCAGGACGCTAAGGGTCGCGGCGGTCCCGTGGTACCGCAGGCCGCCCGCGTGGATCCGCGGCGGGACGAACGTATGGCCCAGGGTGTGCATCTTCACGAGCGGCGTCATCTCCCCCGTGTCTCCGAAGTCGTATTCGTAACGGCCTTGCGTCATCGAGGGGACCGATTCCGGTTCGACCGCGACGAACCGCGTCTCGACGTTGCCGTGGATCCGCTCGCCGATCATCGGATATGTGAAGCCCGCGAAGTTCGAGCCCCCGCCGACGCTGCCGACCATGAAGTCGGGCGTGATGTCCGCCAGCTCGAACTGCTTCTGCACCTCGAGGCCGATGATCGTCTGGTGCATCAGGACGTGGTTCAGGACGCTGCCCAGCGAATACTTCGTGTTCTTCCCGGTGACCGCGGCCTCGATCGCTTCGGAGATTGCGATCCCGAGGGACCCCGGATGGTCCGGGTCTTGCGCCAGGAACTTCTTCCCGACGTTCGTCTGATCGCTCGGACTCGGGATGACGTCGGCTCCGTACAGGTTCATGACGTACTTGCGGTACGGTTTTTGGTCGTACGAAACGCGCACCATGAACACCTTCGCCTTCAGTCCGAAGTAGTTCGTCGCGAGCGCGAGGGCGGATCCCCATTGACCCGCACCGGTCTCCGTGGCGAGGGCCTCGACCCCTTCCCGGGCGGCGAAGAAGGCTTGGGCGAACGCGGTGTTGGGCTTGTGCGAGCCGACCGGCGAGAGGTCCTCCCGCTTGTAGTAAATCCGTGCCGTCGTCTTGAGGAACGCCTCGAGCCGTTTCGCTCGGTACAGCGGCGTCGGCCGGCCCAGGCGGAAGTACGCTTCCCGAAGCTCGTCCGGAATCGGCTCGGCCCGGTTCGGACTCATCTCCTGGCGGATGAGCTCCTTTGGGAATAGCGGCTCGAACGCCTGCGGCGGCACCGGCTCCTTCGTCCCCGGGTGGAGGTACGGCGGGAAGGGCGCGGGGAGGTCCGGGAGGATGTTGTACCAGGCCCGCGGCAGGTCGTCCACGTCGAGGAGGATTTTCACGTCGCTCGCCCCGGTCGGTTCTGCTCGAATCGCCTGCATCAGTCTCACCGATCCCGGCTCAGGATTATTTGGACAATATATAACGATTCTGTTCGTCATCGTACATGAAATTACATTCCAAGACGGAAACATTAACCCTTAGAGCACCCTTCCGTACATTGGGCCGAGAGCATGTGGGCGCGATTTCGTCACTACTTCAAAGGATTCCCGGCGCAGGAGAAGGTCGCGCAGCTCATGGTCATGTACGGCCTGCGCGTCCACGAGGGGAGCGTCTACGCCGCCGAGATCAAGCTCTCGGACACCGCGATGGCCCGCGCCGCCGGCGTCGACCGGCGCGTCGTGACCGCGACCGTCGACACGATCGACAAGAACGACGAGCTGCGGTCGTTCTTCGACGCCCTCCGGCCGGTCTGCCACCTGCGCGAAATCGCGCCGCTGATGAACTGGGGCGCGATCGAGATCGTCCCGACGAACGCCTCCAAGCCCGGCATCCTGGCCGGGGTCGCGGCGATCATCGCGCAAGCGGGGATCTCGATCCGTCAGGTCATCATGGACGATCCGGAAATCGTCGATGACCCGCACGGATTCATCGTGACCGAGGCGCCGGTACCCGATCGACTGCTCCCGCAGATCAAGCAGGTGGACGGCGTCAAATCCGTCGTCCTGCACTGATCGGCCCGCCCGCCGACACCCTTTTCTTTGTGAGACCCGTGGCGGTGCCGTGGGATGGCGGGCGCTCCTCCGGGTCGTCGACTTTCAGTCGTTGCTCTCGTCGCAGCCGCTCGTCGCTTCGGCGCTCGAGAAGGCGCAGCACGCCGGGGGCCCGAAGTCACCGGAGGCGAAAGCGCTCCGCGAGTCGTACTATCTCCTGGCGAAAGTCCTGTGGACGCGTCGGGCGTCGATCCGGCGGATCCACGACCTCGCATGGCTCGATCATACCGTCGTCTCGGCGGGCGCTCGCCTCGGCCGGGTCTGGGAGAACTCCGACGGGAGCCGCTCGATCCGGGCCGCGGAGGAAACCCTTCCGCCGGGAATCTCGCCGGAACTGTTCCCTCAGGAGGGATCCAACTGGATCGAGGTCCCGGTGCAAGCGTTCTCAGGAATCAGCCCGAACGTCAAGCTGGAGCGGGGAGTCTCCAATCCGTTCCGCGTCGGAATCGTGCCGGAAGTCCGACTCCGTCCGTGGTACGAAGCCGTGACCACCGCGAAGTTCAAGGCGCCGCCGGCCGCGGTGAGCGTCCTCGGAGAGATCGAGGCCCTCATCGCCGCGGCGAGACGTGCGGGCGGCTCGAGCGTCGCGCTCGTGTTCGCGGCCTCGTCATTCGAGGATCGTCTTGCCGAATAGCCGCGCGTGGTCGCGCATCATGCAGCGGTCCTGAATCACGATCTTGCCCGCGGCCTGCGCCTTCCGTGCGGCGTCCTCGTTGCGAATCCCGAGCTGGAGCCAGATGACCTTCGCCGGGGTCTTGACGGCCTGGTCCACGATCGGCGGCACGTCCGCCGAGGGGCGGAAGATGTCGACGGCGTCGAACGGAATCGGGACGGCATCCAGGGACGGATAGGCCTTCTCACCGAGGATCTCGGCCGCGGTCGGATTCACCGGGATGATCCGGTAGCCATTCATCTGCATGTACTTCGGGACGCGGTGCGCGTCCTTCGCGGGATCCTTGGAACAGCCGACGACGGCAATCGTCCGGATGTCGCTCAGGATTTTCTTAATCTGCTTCTCGTCGACCATAAGCTCGGCCGATTGAACACATGCGCCGCGATTAAGGTTTCTTTGGGAGGATGCGCCGAATGGCGTCCTTGAGGCTCGGCGCGAGATTCAGTTGTTCCGCTTCTTCGGGGGTGAACCAACGGACCTCGGAGTGCTCCTCGTTCGTGATTTTCGGATCCCCACTCCAGCGGGTGACGAAGAACAGGTAGTGACGGAAGAGATCCTTGGACGTCGGATCGATGTCCTCATAGATCCCGAGGAACCGGGGCCGGAGCGCCGTGATGCCCAACTCTTCCTGAAGCTCGCGGACCAGAGCGGCCGAGGGTTCCTCGCAGGGGACCAGATGTCCGCCGAAGGCGTCCCACATGCCCGCGAATCGAACCGTGCTCGTCCGCTTCCCCAGGAGGACGCGCCCGTCGTGGGCGATCAGGCCCGTGGCCGTCACATGAAGCACATCGCCACCAAGGCCCTCCTCGGATATCCGTTCTTCTCGGAAAAGCGAGGCGACCTCGTCCGCGGCTCCCTCCCAAAGATTCATGCGTTTGCCTCCCGGTGGGTGGCGCGATGGAGGCCGTCGCTCAGGAGATCGCGGAGCGCCTGCGCCCCGCGCCCTTCGTCCGGATCGTGACCCACATCGACACCGACGGCATCACGGGCGGAGCGATTGCCTCGGAGGCCCTGGATCGAGCGGGCATCTCCCATGAGGTGGCCTTCGTCAAGAAGCTGGACGAAGCCGTGCTCACGGAATTGAAGCGGAAAGGGACGCCGCTCGTCTGGTTCATCGACCTGGGAGCCGGGATGTTGCACGCGCTGCACGGGCTCGACGCGGTCATCACGGACCACCATGTCCCGACGGAACGAGAGGTCCCGAAAGCGTTGCGGAGCGATCTCGTTCGCTTCACGGAATCCCAGGATCGGGTCTTGATGTTGAATCCGCATCTCGAAGGCGAAGGCTCCGACGTCGCGAGCGGCGCGGGCTGCGCGTACGCGGTGGCGAGAGCGCTTTCCCCGAAGAACGTTGACCTCGCCTCGATCGCGGTCGTCGGCGCCGTGGGCGATGTCCAGGATCAGGAGTTCCGGCGGCTCTCCGGCTACAACCGCACGATCCTCGCCGATGGGATCGCGGCCGGCGTCCTCGAGGCCCAGATCGATCTCCGTCTCTTCGGTCGGGAGACCCGGCCCGCGTACAAGATGCTCCAGTACGCAACGGACCCGTGGATCCCCCGCCTGAGCGGGAACGAGGAGGCGTGCATCGCGTTCCTCCTCGAGCAGGGAGTCGACCTGAAGATCGAGGACCACTGGCGGAGCTGGTCGGACCTCGACCGAGGCGAGAAGCAGCGGGTCGTCTCCGCGCTCGTCTCACACATGCTGGAACGTGGGTGCGGAATCAAGGAGGTCGAGCGCCTCGCGGGGGAGACGTACACCTTGCCGCGGGAACCCGCCGGGAGTCCGACGCGCGACGCCAAGGAGTTCGGGACCCTGATGAACGCGTGCGGACGGTACGACCAACCGGAGGTCGGATACCGCGTGTGCCGCGGCGATCGGGACGAGTACCTCGCGCAGGCGCTCCGGCTCCTCCGCGGCCACCGCGAGTATCTGGTGGACTCGATGGAGACGATCGAGGAGACCGGCATCACGCAGATGGAAGCGCTTCAGTACTTCCATGCGGCGGACCGGATCCGCGACACCGTGGTCGGGATCGCTGCGAGCATGGCCCTCAACCGAGACGGCGCGACGAAAGACCTGCCGATCATCGCGTTCGCGCAAGCGGACGATGGCATCAAGGTCTCGGCGCGGACGACGCGGGAGCTGGTGGCCCGCGGGCTGGATCTCGCGGCCGTCATGCAGGTGGCCAGCATGGCCGTCGGGGGCCAGGGAGGCGGTCACCATGCGGCGGCCGGCGCGACGATCCCTCCGGGGAGCGAGGAGAAGTTCCTGGAAATCGCGAACCGAATGGTTCGGGAACAACTGGGACGAGCCACACCACCGCCCGCCCATCGCGACGGCCAAAGCTAGTCGGCGGAGTCTCCTCCCGCGGCTCACGAGGATTTCCCGAGTTCTCATCCGGTTGGATTCCAACGGCCCACGTGCGCGAGGATGTCATCATGGTACCGCGAGACTTCCTCCCGCGGCGTTTCGTTCGTGTCGACGAACGCGAGCTCGGTCCATGCCGGATGCTGTCCGATCTGGTTCCGTTCCCCGAGGAAGACGAATTCGAGATCCCAGTGATTCTTGGGACCGTACACCTCGGAGAAGACGAGGGGGCCGTTCAGCGGATGACTCGGGAGACCGAGTTGCTCCTTGAGGATCCGATCCGCGGCCGCCTGCGGCGACTCACCGAGCAACAGGTGCGACGAAGGCAGCATCCATCCTTTGCTGTTCAGCGCGGCCCGTTCCGAATCCAGCGCCCCGATGTGATCCCAGTCCGCGGAAGGATCGAGATGACCCATGAGCACGCGGTCTCGATGGCCGCTCTCGCTCAGGACGATGAACGCGGACAAACAAATCCCGCCCTCCGGAATCTCTCGGGTCTGCAGTGGACGGTCCGACGTGGCGAACCGGCAGAACTTCCGGTCTGTGGGCATGTGTGATTGAACCGCACCTCGCGATTTCAACCTTGCTGCACAACGGTGCCGCGCTGATTCGCAGAGCTGCCGGGAGAGGGTCGCAAACCTTTTATAACCCGCGCCACTTCGACGGCCGCTTCTCCGAGGACGGGGAGCCGATGACTGATGACGTCCCGCGGCCGCGGGGCGGAAGGAGGTCTCCACGATGCCCAAGCCGATGTACGTTCGATTCGAGATGCCGAAGGAGCTCGTCGACAAGACCTATCAGTCAATCGAGCTCGCGAAGGAGACCGGGAAAGTCCGCAAGGGGACGAACGAGGTCACGAAGCTCGTCGAGCGCGGCGAGGCGCAGTTCGTCGTGATGGCGGAGGACGTCCAGCCAGAGGAGATCCTGGCGCACATGCCGCTCCTCTGCGAAGAGAAGGGCGTGCCCTACGCCTACGTACCGAGCAAGCAGGAGCTCGGCGTCGCGGTCGGCCTGGGCAAGGCGACCGCATCGATCGCGATCCTCGACCCGGGCAAGGCGAAGCCGGTCATCGATGACGTCTCCGCGAAAATCCGCGCGATGAAGAAGTGACGATTCTCCGGACACGCGAGTGAGAGAACATGGCGGACGATGACAGCATTCCCGCGGAGGTCGTCGAGGTCGTCGGCCGGACCGGGATGACAGGAGAAGCGGTCCAGGTCAAGGTCCGCGTCCTCGACGGTCGCGACAAGGGCCGCATCATCACGCGCAACGTGAAGGGCAGCATCCAAGTCGGCGACGTCCTGATGCTGCGCGAGACGGCACGCGAGGCCCGCAAGCTCTCGGTCCGGTGAGACGATGCCGACGCGCCGATCATGCTCGTTCTGCGGCAACGAGATCGAGCCCGGCACGGGCAAGATGTTCATCCGAAAAGACGGGACCGTCTTCCTCTTCTGCTCGCACAAGTGCCAGGCGAACATGTTGAAGCTCGGGCGCGTGCCGCGGTGGACCCCGTGGACCCAGGCGTTCCGGCGAGCCGCCGGACGGGTGGCCGCCGAAGAGGCCGTCTCTGTCTCCGAGGAAACTCCGGCGCCCGAGGCCCTCGCGGTCGAAATCATAATCGAGACTCCGAAGGGGAAGGACATCCCCTCGGATCTGTCCGACCTGATCGACAAGCGGTTGGGCCCGGACCTTTCTCGCGGGGACCTCGAGCGGCAGTATTCGGACTTCGTCGCGAGCAACGCGTTCCACACGTCGATCGTCGGCTGGTCGAAGAAGAAGCACGGCGCCAAGCCCGTCACGCGGATCGACAAGGCGGAGTTCCTCGCCTGGAAAGATTCTCCGGAGGGCCGACGCACGTTCAAGTCGTGGCTCGATGGGCGATGGCAGGAAGTCAAGGGTCGCAAGCGCGAACCGGCCGACGAAGAGGAGGCGCCCGCGCCGACCGCGAAGAAGGCGAAGAAGGGGAAATGAATGTGGCCGAACGCACCTTCGTCCTCCTGAAGCCGGACGCGGTGCAGCGCGGCCTCATTGGAGAAATCGTCTCCCGATTCGAACACCGCGGGCTGAAGGTGACCGCGTTGAAACTCGTCCGCGTGAGCCGCTCCCTCGGGGAGACGTACTACGCGGAGCACAAGGGGAAAGCCTTCTTCGAACCGCTCATGAGCTACATTGCCGCAGGGCCCGTCGTCGCGATGGTCCTCGAAGGAGACGGCGCGGTCGCCGCCGTCCGCAAGATGATGGGCAAGACCAACTCCGCGGAGGCCGAACCGGGCACCATCCGCGGGGACTTCGCGCTCACAATTGGTCGCAATGTGATCCACGGTTCCGACTCGGGCGAGAGTGCGAAACGCGAAATCTCGATGTTCTTCAAGCCCGATGAGATTCACGCGTATACGCGGATCGACGAGTCCTGGTTAAGGGAGTAGTCGGACCCAACCTCTGAATCCGCCAAACTTCAGACATCGCACCGGAGAGGCGACGCGGAGCCCCCCCCCCGGGAATTACCTGGTTTTGGCGCGTCTTGCGACGTATATCGCGAGCGGTACCATCAGGAGAAAGCCAATCGTGCCAAGGGCCGTCCATACGGGCGCAAGAAAAGGAGCGCGGAACCAGGTGCTGGTGAAGATGTAAGTCCCAACTCCCCCAATCGCGACAATAAGTCCGCACACCGCCAAAGCGAGCACGACTCCAAACCGCCCGTCCACCATACCATTCACGAGGAGGTAGATCGAGATCTCGAGGAATACGAACGGAATCGTGTAGCCGATTGCATTGGCGAAGCTGCTTTCCCGAAACGCGATGCCGAGCGCGTAGAAAAACCAGGGAATGGAGACAGACATGAGCATGACACCGAGAACGATCCGGCCGGTTCGCCTAGCCATGCCGATACCCCGTACCCCTCCAGCTCGGCATATTCCTTCTGCAAAGAGGTTCCGCCGATGATCCCGGACCGCATCCTTCTAATATCGACGGATTCTTGGTCCGGTGGCGATGGCTTCCATTCGCCAGCCCATCGTGTCCGTCCTGGGACACGTGGACCATGGCAAGACGACCCTCCTCGACCGGATCCGGGGTACCGGCGTCGCGGGCCGCGAGGCCGGCGGGATCACCCAGCACATCGGCGCGACGGAGGTCCCTCTCGCGGCGATCCTCGAGATGTGCGGGGACCTCGTCAAGGGACGATCCTTCCAGATCCCCGGCCTCCTCTTCATCGACACGCCGGGCCACGTCGCCTTCTCGACGTTGCGGGCTCGCGGCGGCGCCCTCGCGGACCTCGCGGTCCTCGTGATCGACGTCAACGAAGGATTCCGCCCGCAGACGATCGAGAGCCTGAACATCCTGCGCCGCTACAAGACGCCGTTCGTCGTCGCCGCGAACAAGATCGACATGGTGCCCGGGTGGCGGAAGCACGAAGGCCAGCCCTTCGTCCGCTCGTACCAGGATCAGCCGGACTCCGCCCGCGAGGAACTCGACCGTCGGATGTATGAGCTCGTCGGCCGCCTGTTCGAGCACGGCTTCTCCGCAGACCGCTACGACCGGATCGAGGACTTCACGACGAACCTGGCGGTCATCCCGGTCAGCGCGAAGTTCGGCGAAGGCATCCCGGACCTGTTGCTCACCCTGATCGGCCTCGCGCAGCGGTTCCTCGGGGAGCAACTCGCGACCGCCGAGGGGCCTGCGGTCGGCACGATCCTCGAGGTCAAGGAGGAAAAAGGCGTCGGAACCACGCTGGACGCGATCATCTACGAAGGCACCCTCTCGAAAGGCGAGGCGATCGTCTTCGGGACCGCGGGCAAGCCGGGGACGACGAAGGTGAAGGCCCTGCTCAAGCCGAAGCCGTTGGACGAAATCCGCGACCCGCAAGAGCGGTTCGATTCGGTGAAGAGCGCCTCCGCGGCCTCGGGAGTCAAGATCGTCGGCAGCGGGCTCGAGAAGGCCGTCGCGGGGGCCCCGATCCGCGCGGTGAAGGGCGACCTCGCCGCGGTCATCGAGGAAGTCGCGAAAGAGTCCCAGGTCCACATCGAGACGCAGGACGAAGGGATCCTCGTCAAGGCCGATGCAATCGGATCCCTCGAGGGCCTCGCGTACGAATCCAAACAGGCCTCGATCCCGATCAAGTTCGCCCGAATCGGACCGGTCTCACGACGGGATGTCACCGACGCCGCGACCGCGAAGAACCCGCTGAACCGCGCGATCCTGGCGTTCAACCTGGAGATCCTCCCGGACGCGAAGACCGCGCTCCGAGACCATCCGGACCTGAAGTTGCTCGAGAACGATGTGATCTACCGGTTGATCGAAGACTACGAAGCGTGGCGGGACGAGCGGAAGCGACAGCTGGCCGAGGCCGGTCGGAAGGAGATCGCGTATCCTGCGAAGCTTCTCTTTCTGGGAGAACATGTCTTCCGGGCCTCGAAGCCCGCGATCTTTGGCGTCCGCGTGCTCGCGGGACGGATCCGCCCAGGCGAATCGGTCATGCGCGCGGACGGCCGGCCCCTCGGCCGGATCAAGGCAATCCGGAGCGGAGAGAAAAGCCTCGACGGCGCGACGCAGGGCCAGGAGGTGGCCATCTCCGTGGACGGGATCACGATCGGCCGACAGATCAACGGCGGCGACATCCTCTACATCGACCTCCCGGAGGCCGACGCACGAGCGGTCCGGGGGCGGGCGGACCTGACCCACGACGAGGTCGAAGCGCTCGAGCAGACCGCCGCAATCAAACGCAAGGAGGACCCTTTTTGGGGCATGTAGTCCCATCGCACGCACCGTTGGTGGCAAGTTCCAAATACCCAGGGCCTATCGGAACGCGCCATGTTTGCCCGCATCTTCGGATGGTCCGCGAGGGTGCGTCAATCCTTCGGGGTGGGCGCGCTCCTGCTCGCGGTCGCGGGAGGGGCGTTGGCGATCTGGGCCGCCCTCGGCTCGAACGCCTCCACGGTCCTCCGCTTCTTGCATGGGATCACGGGCCTCGGCGCGGTGATCGCGGGTCGACGGATCTACCGAAGTTCCCTCGGCATCCTTTTTCCGCGGGCTCGGATGAATCTGGCCTCGATCGTATGCGGCGTCGTCGGCGCGATCATGTTCTTCGCGGGTCTCGGCGTTCCGGCGATCGTGGTCCTCGGGGCAGGGCTCCTGGGTTTCGTCGGCGCGCATCTCTGACGGAATGGACTGCCAATCGACCCGTCGGAGACGTGAGATAGCTTGGAGTCCGCGAAGGCCCTGCAAGGCCAGCTGCCGTCGCCCCATCTGTGCAAGGACTGCGACAAGTGGTATGGCCAGGAAGACGACGAATATGGCCCCTGCATGTACAAGCATCGTCGCAAGGACAAACGCTATGTGACCTACGGATACCACGAATGCGACGAGCCGGAGGAACTCGAACAACGGGTGAAGTTGTGGAAGGCACGCGGATCCGGAGACTCGAAGAGCGGGACATCGACGCAGCCATCGCCCTGACGGACCTCGAGGCGTGGGGCTACACGCGCGAGGACTTCCGGCGGTTGCTCGCCCTGTCCCCCAACGGATGCTTCGCCGCGGAGCGCGACGGACGTGTGGTCGGGGTCCTCACCACCACGACCTATGATGGCCTCGCCTTCCTGGGCGCGGTCATTGTCGCGCCGGAGTTGCGGGGAAAGGGCGTCGGGAAGGAGCTGATGGAAGCCACCCTCGCACACCTTCAAGCCACGGGGGTGCGGACCGTGCGTCTGAACGCGTACCTCAACGCGATCCCGTTTTACGAGCGCCTCGAATTTCATCGCGAGTACGAGGTCATCCGTTGGCATGGTCCGGCCTCCGCAGCAGAGAAGGTTCGCGCGATTCGTCCGATTCGCGAAGACGATCTAGCTGGCCTTGCGCGAATGGATGCGAAGTACTTCGGTGCGAACCGCCAGGCTCTCCTGGCCCGTCTTGCCTCGGAATTTGCCCACACATTCCTGGTGGCCGAACGCGGAGGCCGGCCGAAGGGATTCATCGTCGGAAATCCCTCCGGGGACGCCTGTGAAATCGGCCCGTGGGTCGTCGAGCCGGCGGTCACCGGGGTCGCGCAGGATCTCTTTCATGCCCTCGTCCGGGCGGCCGGTTCCTCGGAGGTTGCTCTGAGCGGTCCCTCTCAAAACCGGGCGTTGTTGGAGTTCGTACGTGGAGCCGGATTCGAGGAAGTGTTCCGCGCGCTTCGCATGTGGTGGGGGGCGAACGATTTCCCTGGAGACCCGGCCGGGATCTGGGCGGCCGGAGGCCTGGAGAAAGGCTGAAGGCGGTTCATCCCTTCTCGAGCGGCATGACGGAGAAGCGAGTCCTCGCCTTGCTCGCGATGCTCATCGGGTTGATCGCCGGGCTGCTCATCCTGGTCAACGCCCTCGATCTCGGGCGGGGGAACTTGGACCTCAACCGGATCTTGAACGCGGGCGTCGCCGCCCTCCTTGGGATCGCGATCCTTGTGGGAAGCCTGCTCATCTACCGCGGCAAGTACAGTTCGGGCGGGATCGTCAACATCATCCTGGGAATCGTGGCAATCCTCCTCTCGCTGAGCACCACGGGCGCGATCCTCGCGATCGTCAGCGGCGTCGTCGGGCTCGTGGCTTCCGAAGCCGGCCATCCGTGATCTCAGATACGCGGTCCGATCAACTGCCAGAGGACGAGTCCGAGGATCAGGAACGCAAAGGTGTAGCTCACGCCCCGGACGATGCGATCCCGCTGCTCCGTGGGAATCCCTTTTCGCAGGCGGGAGACGAGTCCTTCGATTCCGTCTTTGAACAAGTAGCCGCCATCGAGGGGGACCGCGGGCAGGGCGTTCGTCGCTCCGAGCATCAAGTTCAGCCAGAAGAGCCAGTACAACGCGTTCGCGAAGAGCCAGAAGAGCGATGCGGGAATTAAAGCAGCGGGCCCTTGGATTTGATAGAAGTGGGTCGCGGGCTCGTCGATCGGCGAGTAACCGGAGAAGGGCAACGAGATGTAGGCGAGGATCGCCCTGGTCACGCCGCCGAACTTGTCCGGGTTCGTGAGCGGATGATAGTAGTCGGTGCTAACGTCGAACGCATAGATTCCTAGCAGCGCCCGTTTCGTCGTCGGGTTCCATTGCGTGGCGACGCTAAAGTTCGAAAAAGTGCGTGTGGCAGGATCGTACGCCTGAATCGGAACGGTAGCGTTCGGCAGCACCGCCCCGAGCGCAGCAACGAACTCGTTGTACGTGTGCACCGGTGTGTTGTTGATCGACGTGATCACGGTGTTGGCCTGCATTCCGGCGGTGCCCGCAGGGGAGTTCGTCGTGAATCCGACGATCCCCACTCCATCGTGGACCGGCGCGACCGAGGTCAGGATGAGCGTCGAGAAGAGCGTGGCGAACAGGACCGCCAGCAAGACGTTCGTCGCCGGCCCGACTGCGTAGAGGCGCCCGCGTTCGCGACGCGGGAGTGCGCGGAGCTCGTCCTCGTCCGGTTCGACGAACGCCCCGATCGGGAAGATCAGGAAAATCAGCCCGAGGGAGCGGATCTTGATGTTTGCAACGCGAGACAGGATCCCGTGCGAGAACTCGTGGAGGATAATGGCGACGGCCAGGCCGAGGATGCCGTATCCCAGGGGGATGATCGGGTTGATGCCGGGTAGGCCGAGGAGGGTCTCGGGGGACGGCGGGTTGTTTCGGATCGCCGCGTTCTGGACGAGCGTCGCCTCCCACGCGAGGAGGGCCGTCGTGCCGAGCATCGTCAGGGCCACCAGGACGATCGCGATGTCGCCGAACAACCGCCAGAATCGTTTCGGCCGCGCGAGTCGGTCGATCAGCTGGCGGCCCCTAAGGGTCTTCCACATGAGGAACGGACCCGCGGGCGGGGGAGAAGGGGCGAGGCCCCGCCGTTCGAGGAGCCCTCGCTTCTGGAGCACATAGAGCAGCAGAGACCAGAGGACAATCGCGGCCCCCGCGATGAGGAGAGAGTCCAGAAGGGCCATGCGCGGCTCCAAACGAACCTTCTGGGCTATTTCAATCTATCTCGCTGGCAATTGCCGCGTCCAGATGTCGTCTGGCAACGTGTTGTACACCGCGAACGCATCGCCATCCGTCTTCGGCCGTTGTGGCTTGGCGAAGGCCTTGATCCGCTCGACGCGCAGGATCCAATAGTGGATCCGCCACATCTTGCCTTTCTTGATCATGACCTCTTCTTGGCGGGTCGTGAGGAGGCCTTCCTCCTCGAGCATGTAGAACACGTCGCGGTCGGCGACGTCCAGGTTGTTGTCGATCGCTTCCGTCTCGAATCCGAAGAACGACATGAGGTAGTCGGCGAGGGCCCGGAGGTCTTCTTCCGGCATCCCCCGCTTCCCCACCGTGGCCCGGAGGGCGGCCACCATTTCGGACATCGTCACAACGGGCATTCGGAACGTCTCGCACACGAGGACCACCAGATAAAAGGCCGTCGAACCCATTCCTGTTCCTGACCCTGATAGCGGAGGGAGGAGCGAATCGGATGGCCCGTCGACGGATTCCGCACGCAATGGCCTACGTGACCGCGCCGGACCGCGAGACTGCCCGGACGATCGCCCGGGTCGTCGTCGAGCGACGGCTCGCGGCATGCGCCAACTATTGGCCGGTCGAATCGAGGTACTGGTGGGAGGGAACGCAGGAGGAGACGAGCGAGTTCGTCATCATCTTCAAGACCCGGCGGTCGCTCGTGCGGAAACTGATGGCCGCGGTCCGAAGCGTCCATCCGGCGCAGGTGCCGTGCATCGTGTCGTACCCGATGGGACCTGGATGGCAGGCGTATCTTGACTGGATCGACGCGGAGACCGCTCAGCGGTAGACCGCGATCGCACCGTATCCGACCGCCATCTTCGTATCGCGACTCACGTCGCTCGAGGTGGCGTACTTCAGGAGCTTCGCCTCCGTCGCACCGAGGACCTTCGCGGCGGTCAGCATGGCGGTGACCGCCCCGTACCCGCACATCGAGATGTCGTCCTGCGCAACCTTCGCGGCGAAATGCTTCGGATCGAGGGCGAGGATCTGCTCAATCGCTTTCGCGTCCTGCCCCTTCGCGAATGCGGGGGCCGTGACGCCCGCCGGGGCGATCTGAAAGTACTGCGAGCCGACGTGCGTGAAATCCGAGGACGCAATCAGGAGGACGTCTTTCCCCCGGATGGTCTGGGCGACGAGATCCCCGACCTCCGCTGCGAGATCGTACTCCTGGAAGGCCATGCAGATCGGGACGAAACGGACCGCGTCGGAAAGCTGCTGAAGAAACGGGAGCTGGACCTCGATGCTGTGCTCGTCGCGATGGGCGAGGATGTCCTCCTCGAGCGGGGGCTTTGAGAGGGCGTCGTGGAGACTCTTGTCAGCCATTGCGGTCCCGAGGGGCGTCTGCCAATCGTGTTCCGTCAGGGCGAGCGGCGCGCCCTGTCCACGGTGGTTCGGGCCGAAGATCACGAATGACTGGGGCCAACCGTCGGCGGCCAGGGCGGCGTAACTATGCGCCGCGACCGGCCCGGAGTACACGTAACCGGCATGGGGGACGACGAGACCGACCAAACGGCGCGGACCCGCGCGGACCTCTGCAGGACGACCGGGACCAAGCGGGTGGGTGTAGCATTCCTTGATCTCGCGGAGGAGAGCGTCGCGCGAACGCTCATAGAAAGCTCCCGCCACCGCCGGATACCGCATAAACGGCGCCCGTCACAGGGACGCTTCGTAATCATCGATCGTAGACGTAAACCCTTCGTCCGACTTCACGGTCCCCCGCGCCTTCAAGACCTCGCGGGTCAGGAGCCAGTATACGGTCGCCAGGGCCCGGCGGCCTTTGTTGTTCGTCGGCACGACGAGGTCGACATCCCGCGTCTCGTTGTTCGCATCGCACAAGGCGACGACCGGGATGCCGACGTTCAGCGCTTCGCGCAACGCCTGTTGATCGGCCGCGGGATCCGTCACGAGGAGGACCTCCGGTTCCATGAATTCAGGAAGGTTCGGGTTCGTGAGCGTCCCGGGGACGAAGCGGCCGGCGAGGACCTTCGCTCCGACGTTCTTCGCGAACAGCCGCGAAGGCTTCTGGCCATACTGGCGAGCCGCGACGACGAGGATGTTCTCCGGCTTGAAGCGCGCCAGGAACTTCGACGCCTCCCGGATCCGAGTGTCCGTCTTCTTGATGTCGAGGACGTACAGGCCGTCGATCCGCACTTTGTAGATGAACGGCTTCATGTCGGCGCTTTTCTGCTGGGTGCCGATGTGCACGCCCGACGTCAGGTACACGTCCTCGGGGACGAGCAATCCCTGGACGCCCGTCTGTTCTTCCTCTTGCATCACACGCCTGCCTGGAGTTGTTCCTCGATCCGGATGAGCTCGTTGAGCTTCGCGATCCGCTCGCCGCCGACCGCTCCCGTCTTGATGCCGAGGCATCCGAACGCCACGGCGAGGTGGGCGATCGTGTCGTCCGTCGTCTCACCGGACCGGTGCGACATGACGGTTGCGAACCCGGATTTGTGGGCCAGGTCCACCGCGGCCCGCGTCTCGGAGAGCGTCCCAATTTGGTTCGGCTTAATAAGGATAGCGTTGCCCGCTCTCAGTTCGATTCCACGCTGGAGTCGCTCCACGTTCGTGACGAAGATGTCGTCGCCGATGACCTTGCATCGGTCCCCGATGCGCCGGGTGAGATCCGCGAACGCACCGAAGTCCTCCTGGTCGAACGGATCTTCGACGCTGAACAGTCCGTAATCGCGGACGAGCCGTTCCACAAAGTCGACCTGCTCCGCGGCGGAAATCGTTCGTTCGCGGTACCGATACTTCCCGTTGCGGAAGAATTCGGAGGCGGCCAGATCGAGCGCCGGTTGTATCGCGAAGCCGGCGTCTTTCGAGGCCGCGTGACACACATTTGCCAGGAGGATGAGCGCCTCCTCGTCCGCGAGTTTCGCCACCCACGCTCCCTCGTCCCCGCGCCCGAGGGCCGCGTCGGGGAGCATCTTCGCGAGCGCGTCGCGCACCAGGCCGTGAACCCGGGCATTCGTGAAAACGTTCGCCGAGACCGTCGGCCCCTGAGACACCACCATGAATTCCTGGATGGTCGTACCGCCGACGGCGTGGCGGCCGCCGCCAATCACGTTCCCCAGCGGAAGGGGCACGGACAAACGTGACCGCCCACCCAGATACCGGAACAGCGGTTTGCCCGATGCAGCGGCCGCCGCCTTCGCGTTCGCGAGCGAGACGGCCGTCGCGACGTTGCAGCCGATGCGGGCGAAGTTCCGCGTGGCATCGATCTCCCGCAACGTGCGGTCGAGGCCGACCTGATCCAATACCTCGCGGCCTTTAATCCCGGGACCGACCGACTCTCGGAAGATCCGGATCGCTTCGTCGACGCCCCCTTCGGGCAGCGCCTTGGGCTCGTGGGCTCCGGTGCTCGCGCCGCTCGGTGCCGCAGCACGGCCGGTCACATTCCCCGCGCGAATCTCGACCTCGATTGTCGCGGTTCCGCGGCTGTCAAGAATTTTCCGAATCGATGCACCGTCAATCGACGGCATCCGCGAACCTCCGGACGTTCAGAGGCGAGCTCCCGGCGGAGAATTCTCGGAATGCGATGGCGAGTGGGTCCGCTTCTCGGTCGAGCGCGGTAATCGTGGGGGCTCCCATCGAGATTTGCAAGGCGCGCGCCCCGATGATCCGGGCCCGCTCGAAACGAGTGTAGGTCAACGAGGTGCTCTCCGCGGCGACCAAAGTGCGGACCGCTAAAAAGGTTTCTGCCGCGACGGTTCATCGGAAGTGATGCCGGACAACGATCAGGTAAATCAAGATCAGAGCCGGGATCACGGCGGTGATGGGCGACGCGACGCTTCCCACGATCGATAGGACCATCACGATGACCGCGAGCCACCAGGCCCAGCCGCGCAGGTGGAGGAGTCCGACGCCGACCCCGATCCAGATGAGGCCGAATACGAGCACGATCGCGCCGATGACGCCCGCGGCCAAGCCGAAGGCGAGCGGCAATCCGACCCCGACGAGGATCAGCGGGGCGACGATGAACAGGAGCCCGAGGCCGACGATCAGGACACCAAGGAGGATTGTGAGGACAGCGAGGAGAGTTACGCCGATCGGCCGGGACGGAGGCGGGTAGGGGCCGGGTGGGTAGTAACCGGGAGGCGGGGAGGCCACGGGTCGTTCTCCGGAAGGTCCGAACAGGCTACGGGATAACTAGTCTTCGACGAGAGTTTCAGAAAGGAGAACCCGCGACCTGGTGAAGCTGCGCCGGGTTGGAAGAGGACGGAAGGCGAAACGCCCTCCGTCGTTCGTCGAACCTCGAACCATTCAAGGCGGAGGCATCGAGGGAGGCATCATGGGCGGGGCCATTCCCGGGGCCATCGGTGCCGGGGGCTTCCAGACGATTCCCAGGATCCCACCGACGAGGCCCAGGATGAGGCCGATGAAGAATCCGCCAAGGCTGATGATGCTGAATAGCGAAAAGAGCAGGACGATTACGCCCCAGGCCACGTGTTGCTGCGGCTTCATCCACAACATCACGGCGCCGACGAGGACGATAATCGCGAAGATCAGGCCCACGGCACCGTAGATGACAAGTATGTCTGCAGAGCCCCCGATAACCATGAACGAGCCGATGGCAGACATGATCGCCATCACAACAATCGCACCCAGCAGGATGAAAATCCCGCCGATCAGAGACAACACAAACGCTGCCGTCGGTTTTTCAGCCATAGCCAACTCTCCCTAGATTCTGCGAGTTGTATCAAAGTACCATTATAAAAGTATTGTGGAGACGGCTCCCGTCGAAATGCAATTGGGGACCATACACTTTATCAGGGGTCACCCCTTCCACCCGCGGTGATTCCCCCATGGTGCAAGGTTATTGCGTGAAGTGCCGTGCCAAGCGGGAGATCAAAGACGCCGTCGCGGTCAAGCTGAAGAACGGCAAGCCCGCGATGAAGGGCAAGTGTCCCGTGTGCGGCACGACGATCATGCGAATCGGAGCTGCGAAGTAAGCCGGAATATCGGCGGCTCACTCCCGCGGATTCTCGGCGACGAGACTATTAATACGCCCAGACCGTAAGCGGAACCGGGGTGCGACGGTGAAGGTCCCCGACATCAAAGTGACTCCCCCGGGCCCGAAGGCGAAGGAGATCATCGCGCGGGACCATAGCTACATTGCAACCACGACGAAGTCGGCGCCAGTCGTCGTGAAACGGGCCTCCGGCTCGATCGTCGAAGACGTCGACGGCAACATCCTGATCGACTTCGCGGCCGGGATCTCGGTCCTCAACGTCGGTCACGCCCATCCGAAAGTCGTCGAGGCGATCTCTCGCCAGGCATCGCAGTTCACCCATTTCGCGGGGACCGACTTCTACTACGAAATCCAGGCGACCCTCGCCGAGCGACTCGGCAAAATCACCCCGGGCAAACATCGGAAGAAGGTGTTCTTCGGCAACTCCGGCACCGAGGCGAACGAGGCCGCGATCAAGGTCGCGAAGAGCCACACGAAGCGCCAGATGTTCCTCGCGTTCCTCGGCGCGTTCCACGGCCGGACCCAGGGCGCGCTGTCGCTGACCGCGAGCAAGGCGAAGCAACGCGCCGGATTCTTCCCCACCATGCCCGGCGTCGTGCACGTGCCCTACGCGTACTGCTACCGCTGCCCGTACAAACTCACGTATCCGTCCTGCGACCTGTATTGCGCGAACATCATCGAAGACGTCTACATGAAGACGGTCGCGCCGCCCGAGGACCTCGCGGGCGTCTTCGTCGAGCCCGTCCAAGGTGAAGGCGGGTACATCGTGCCGCCGGCAGGGTGGATGGATCGGATCGCGAAGATCGCGAAGGACCACGGCGCACTCCTGATCGATGACGAGGTCCAGTCGGGCCTCGGCCGGACCGGAAAGATGTGGGCGATCGAGCACTCGGACGCCGTCCCGGACATCTTGACGATGGCCAAGTCCCTGGGCGGCGGGCTGCCAATCGGTGCCGCGGTGTATCCCGCAGAGATGGACTTCAAGGAGAGCGGGAGGCACTCGAACACATTCGGCGGGAACCCGGTCGCGTGCGCCGCGTCGCTGGCCACGCTCGATGTAATCGAGGAGGAGGGCCTCGTCGCCCGCAGCGCGAAAGTCGGGGACCATCTGGCCCGGCGACTCGACGAGATGGCCGAACGATACGAGTTCATTGGGGACCGTCGGGGCCTCGGCATGATGCAAGCGACGGAGTTCGTCACGGACAGGCATTCGAAGAAGCCGGATCCGAAGCTCCGCGACGCGATCGAGAAGGACGCATACCAGCACGGGCTGATCCTCTTGCCATGCGGCGACTCGGCGATGCGGTACATTCCCGCGTTGAACATCCCGCGGGATGTCCTCGACGCAGGGCTGGACGTCCTCGAGGAATGCCTCAAGCGCGCGGCGAAGTGAGGGCGTTGCGCAGCAGCGAGTTCGTTCTCCGTCCAGTCGTCGGACTTTCCGGTGACATTCAAATAGTGACATGCGTTTGCACCCGGTATGGCAGAGGGAGGAGGTGCGCCGCCGCCGGAGGCAAGGCGTTCTGGCGCGGCCAAGGGCATGAGCACGGCGATTGTCGTTGTAATCGCCGTCATTACATTTCTCGCGGGTGTCGGTGTAGGATGGTTCGTCTTCAAGCCCGCAGCTAAGGCGACATTCGTTGTTGGGACCAATGTGCCGTTCCCTCCGTTCGAATCGTACAACGACACGTCTGGCCAATTCGAGGGGTTCGACATCGACTTGTCACAGCTGTTTGCAAATGCCCTCGGCAGGACTCTTGTCGTCCGTAACTTCAATAGTTTCGATCTGCTGTTGGCGACCATCGGGCAGGGCGGCGTCGACTTGGCCGCATCGGGAATCACGATGTCAGGGCCAAACGGTGCGAACAGAAACCGCACGATGTCTTTCTCCGATCCGTATTACAACGCAAACCAGGGTGTCATCGTCCGGACGAGTGACACGACGACGTGCCCCAACAGCACCTGTAGTGCCCAACAGCTCGGCAACAAGACGATCGGTGTTCAGAGCGGAACGACAAGCGAGGGCTGGGTCGACCAATACATTACCCCGTTTGACCCGAACAACGCAAGCAATATTCACCGCTACGCGAGCGTTATCAACGAGCTCCAGGATCTGCGAAACAGTGTCTACGAGTTCATGGTCATCGACGCGGGTCCCGGACAGGCAATTGTCGCCGGGTCCGGCGGTGCGTTGAAGTTCCTTGGAACAATCATTACCAACGAGTTGTACGGTTTCGCTGCGAAGCGGGGAGACCCGGAGGGGATTCTCCCAACGGTGAATACCGTGCTAGCCCAAATCAAAGCAAATGGACAGTATAACGCTCTTTTGGTAAAGTGGTTCGGGTCCTGAGACTCTCAGGCCCGTCCCATCACCTTTTATTCTCTCTCCTTGTTTTCCGACACAGCCTTCGGGGACCGGATGTGATGGGCGGGGAGGACGCCTCGACGACATTGGAGGGACGCCCCGGGACTCGCTCTCCCCCCTCTTCGCGTTCAGCCGGATCCCTCAGGAGATTCGATTATTCGCGGATAATCAAGAACGTCGCCATCGGTTTCGGCGCGGCAGTCGCCTCACTCGGGGTCTTCGTCTCTCTAGGACTGGTCGGAGTCTACGACCTGCCGTACGCACTGAGTACGCTGAACGCATTGAAGCTAGGGGCGGCGAACACGCTCACCCTAATCGGCATCGTGATCCCCGTTGGCTTCTCCGCGGGTTTTACATTCGGGTGGGGGCGCACCTCTCACCGCTGGCTCACCCGATCGATTTCGACGGTCTACGTGGAATTCTTCCGTAGCATGCCACCCCTCGTGCTTATCGCCTTTGCATTTCTCATTTCGACCGCTGTCCTCCTAGGCATTCCGGGTCTCGCCGATCGGATCGGAGACCCAAACTCATTCGCTATCTCCGTCAGCGTTCTCGCCCTCGCATTTCATTCGGGAGCCTACCAAGCGGAGATTGTGAGGGCCGGGATACAATCGGTCCCGACAGGCCAGCGAGAGGCAGCTGAGGCAATAGGTCTCACGAAGGCTAGGACCTTGGTTTATGTGGTTCTTCCTCAGATGTTTCGGATTTCGCTCCCCGCGTTGAGTAACGAATTCGCGTCGGTAATCAAGGACACCTCGCTTCTTTCAGCAGTCGGAATCCTTGACCTCGCCTACATGGCACAGAACCTGTCGTCGCGGCTTATCATCAGCCGCGGCAACATCGACAATATCTTTCTCGTCTACGTGGAGATTGCGTTGATCTATTTCGTCATGACATTTGTTGTCTCACGAGTCCTTCAAGAGGTCGAGCGAGCGTTTCGGGTGCCCGGGCTTGAGGCGGCGCAGCTATGATTGACCGAGAGAAGCCGATGGTCGAAGTGCGTAAGGTTCACAAGTCGTTCGGAGACCTCGAGGTCCTACGAGGAATCGACATGCAAGTGAAAAAGGGAGAAGTCCTCGTCATCGTGGGCCCGAGTGGTTCGGGCAAGAGCACGCTGCTCCGTTGCATCAACCTCCTCATCCAGCCAGACTCGGGTGACATCTTTTTGGAGGGGGTCAAGGTGAACGACCCGGACATTCGCCCGGAGTGGGTCCGCCAACAAATCGGGATGGTATTCCAGTCGTTCAACTTGTTCACGCATTTGACTGCAATCAAAAATGTCATGTTAGGCTTGACGAAAGTGAAACGCCTGGACGGATTGGAAGCGGAGAAGATTGCACGGTACGAGCTGGAGCGGGTAGGTTTGGCCGATAAGGCGGACGCCTACCCGGCGCAGCTGTCCGGAGGGCAGCAGCAGCGCGTAGCGATCGCCCGCGCCCTCGCCCTGAACCCAAAGGTAATGCTGTTCGATGAACCGACATCCGCCCTAGACCCCGAGTTCATTCATGAAGTGCTCGACGTTATGACGAAGCTCGCCAACGAGGGGATGACCATGGTGGTCGTCTCGCACGAGATGGGGTTCGCGAAGAGCGTTGCGGACGAACTGATCTTCATGGACAACGGAGTCATCGTTGAAGTGGGCGTGCCTGAGGAGGTCTTTGCGAGTCCGAAGACCGATCGGATGCGCGCCTTCATCGGAAAGATCCTTGGGTGAGACATGCGCGACCCCGGCCGCGATTCAGGTTGGCGTCGCGTTTGGGACGAGCCGCTGTTCAAGACTGGAGTCGGGATCGTCGGTCTCCTCGCGGTAGTCGGGTTGTTATTGACCGCCCTAAACGACATTGGCGAAATCAGTTTCGATTTCATGGCCTCGCACTGGAGTTTTCTGCTCCGGTATGCACTCACATCGCTTGAGGCGACAGTCATCAGTTTCGCGGTCGGTTTCGGTTTGGCCATTCCGATGGGACTCGTCAGGGCTTTCGGACCGGGGATGATCCGACGAGGGGGGCTCGCTCGGGGAGTCGCGTCCCCCCTCTACGCGATAGTCACCGGCTACGCGGAAGTGATCCGCGGGACACCTGCCTTGGTCCAGATATTCCTCATCCAGTTCTGGGTGACAAGCACGTTCCAAGGAGTTCCAGGAATCAGTCTGTGGGCGGGAATCGCCGCGCTTTCGGTCAACACGACGGGCTACCAGACCGAAGTGTTCCGGGCCGGGTTTCAATCCGTCGGCCAAGGCCAGATCGAAGCGGCGAAATCTATTGGGATGCGTCCGACGCAGACTTTTGCGAGCATCACGTTTCCCCAAGGGCTCAGACTCATTACCCTGCCCCTCGCCAACGAGTGGATTGCCCTGTTCAAGGCCAGCTCCCTCTTGTGGCTCATCGCCGTCCAAGAACTCTTATGGGGAATGGATTACATTGGAACAAAGCTGAACCACCCCATCGACGCATTCATCCTCGGTTCATTCTTCTACCTTGCCATTCTCATTCCCCTGAGCCGGGCGGTCACTTTTCTCGAGCGCGTGAAACGGATTCCTGGACTGGGAGTGGCGGAACCCCAACGGAGGGCTCTTTTTGCAGCTCGTTTTGCGCGACTCGATCGCGTGTGAACTTCGGGTGCATCCGTTTCAATGGCTTCGATAGATGCCTGCGAGCAAATACCGGAGGTTCGTACCAGCCCGGCAAGAGCCCCCGCCCGATTTGGGCGAAAATGGCAGCGGAGACGGGAAACCGTTTGCCGCAGCGAACACAACGGAAACCCGCTTGGTGACCCATCGATTTCGCTCGTTTCTGGCAGCGGGAACACCATGGGTTCGCGACCTTCTGTGGCACGTCTACTGTCGACTCGACAAGAAGCTTCTCGAGATTCAAAGTCCTCGGACGTCGCCGCATCGCCCCCACCGCTTGGACCCGGTCTCCCGGGACCAGTTTTCGTACAACCGAGCGGAACTGCTTGGATGGCTCGTATGCTGTAAAGTCGAGGTTTGCAACGCGCACGACAACGTGCCCCCCGGGCAGGATGCGGGGAAGGGATTGAACGGCGCCTGACCATCGCACGGTAGACCACGATCCAAACGGTGGACCTCCACTCACGTGGTCGTCGGTCCCCTGGTTTGTCTCAAAGATGAGCCACCGCTCCGGTCGCTCCCCTTCAATCAAATTCATTGCGGCAGGAAGAATCGAGGGATCGTCACCGCGGATTCCGAAGAGGACAGGACAGGGAGAATGAGGGGCGATAACAACCTGCTGCGTTTGGTAGTCATAGTTGTTGAACGTCGAAGGGAACGCGCGATCCATTCGGACTACGGATCCGGGATCGATCTGTCTATTGGTCGCCCAAGCTTCCCGCGCGCGGTACGTAAGGATTTCGTAGGTGCGATCATGGGGCCGCCATGCGACAGACGCAAGCGCACCAATCAGACCACGGCCGTTCTTGTAGGGTCGCATGAGTCCTCGGCCCTGAGAGACCACTCGCGCATATCGTTTCGACACGACGCCGCGGACGGCTTTCCAATACAAACCCGCGGTCGGCTGCTTTCCTAAGACGACGAAAGCGGGATTGGTCGTCGGGTCCTCGAATCGTGACCAGCACTCTACGAGCCGCGCAACGCGCTTGGCGACCGCCTCCATACCCTGGGGAGTTCGCCCTCTGCGGTAGGAAACGATGAATCGTCCCGCAATCGATCCAACGATGGACCCTGGCCCTTCCCCTTCGCCGATCCGGATGCACACGGCTCCGTTCCCGCGTGTCTTCCAGGGAATGTTAGGATTGAGACGTACAAGCCGCGGGTATCCGATCAGGTCGAAATCCCGGGTGAGGTCGCGCACGATCTCCGTGGCAAGGAACGTAGTGCACATTCCCTGCAAGCTGTCCGTGTCGTCGATCCCGATCCAGAGAACCATCGTCACTCCGAACGTCAGTCCGGGCTAAAATCCCCGCTCCCGCGAACATTCAAATAGACTCGGTCCGTTCGAAGCAGTGAGTCCATGCCCATCAAGACGTTCGAATTCTCCAGCGTGGACGGCCGCCGGTTCGTGAAGCCGACCGACCGGTGGGTGAACTTGCGGGTGGACCACAACAGCACGGTCACCCTGATCTCCGAACTCGCGGACCGCCAAGCCTCCGTCGACTTCCGCTTTACCGCGAACTACCACGCCTCGGAGGCGGTCGTCGGACTCATCCAGATCGAAGGGAACCTCCTCTGGGAAGGCGACGCCCGGGCTCTCGTGAAGAGTTGGTCGGCCGGGGGCCAGATGCCTCCCGATGTGGCGCAAGAAATCCACACGGTCATCATGTCGAACTGCATCCCAGAGGCCGTCATCCTCGCCCGCGAACTCCGACTCCCGCCGCCCGTCCCGATCCCGCAGGTAAACGTCCCCCAGCAGCCCGTTAAGCCCGCGAAAGGGCGGTCCCCCGAAATCGCGTGACGCGTGTCTATCACAAGGGTCGGCCCTCCCGCCCGCAAATTAGGGTTCTCTCTGCTCCGACACCTCTCGAACTGTTCTTGGTGGCGACATTCTCTTGCAGTTGCCCGCCGCACAGCCTAAATCACATGTGAGGCTGTGGCTTGGTCTCTCGTAGCCGGAACTCGCCACAGCGGGAGCAATACCATTGGCCGGAGTCCAAGACCCATTCGAGGCGATGACCGCACACGGTGCAATAGACCGCGATGCGAGGGTACGCAAAAGTTCCCCACGGACCCAGGAGCCAGAGGATTCCAGCCCCCAGGATGAGCGATCCTGAAATCGCGAGAATAAAGCCAGGGATGGCATCAGCCCGAGAGACGCACAAGGTGCCGTACGACCATGTGCAGAGATTGAGCAAATAGAATCCGAAACCAGTCATCAGGAGACCGAGACCAATGACTGATACTTTCCCCGTCCGATCTATGAGAGTCCTCCCCAGTCCGGAATCCCGTCGTGAGATTCAACGTTTTGGCAGATTTCGGATTGGTGCCACCCATCCCTCCGGCGGGAAACCCGTGAGGCTGAGGCGCGAACCGCCCATAGGATTGGCGGCATACGGAAGGTCTGAAATGAACCTGACGTGGGGGCAGCGATCAGGACCCGGAGGCCTTCACTTGATGTGGTCCAAACTGAACGATCCGATCGACAAGCTCGACTTCGTGTACGTGTACCGGATCCAGCCGCGACTCTGCACGTCGCAGATGCCCTTGATACACAGGAATGACTTCAGCTGCTCGACCTTGAACTCGATGCTCCCGTCCATGAGCGAGCCGAGCATCTGAATCTCTTGCTCCTCGTGCATCCCCTTCTCGATCACGTAGAAGGCCACGGCCTTGTCCCGCTTCCGCCGACCGACGAAGGGCTGGAGGAATTTGAACGTCGTCGTCGGGTCGAGGTACGCGATGAGCGTCGAGACGCTGCGGAACGCCAGTCGGTACGTCGGATACTTCTTCTTCCATTCGGCGGCCCGCGCGTCGACCGCCTTCAGGATCGCCTGGTGGTCCGTCGGGTCGTCGATGTAGGTCGTGTGCGCATCCGACGCCTCCGCGCTCATGCCCATCGACTTCGAATACGTGTCAATGTATTGGACCAGCCCGAGCTTCTCGTACTCCTCGTATCCGGGAAGGGCGAACGCCATCTCCTCCCGGACCTCGGCCGGCCCTTTGTCCGTGAGGATCCACAGGACCGGGACCCCTTTCTTGAGACCCTCGGCCATGAACAAGCTCACGAGGACCTCCTTCCCAACGTACGCGGGGCCGTACACGGAGGCGTTCGTCCCGAACGGGATGCCGCCGAATAGCAGGTCGTCGAGCCGGGCGATTCCCAGCTTGACCTTCTGCTGCTTCACCTCAACCTGGAGATCCTTTTCCCGAGCCTCGATGTCCTCCGCGATGAGGCCTTGCTCCCGCAGCCGGAGTTCCTCCATCTTCTGCTGCAGGTACCGCTCTTTCGTGCGGACCTCTTCTTCCTTCGTGTTGATCTGTCCCTTCAGTTCCTCGAGGCGTGACTTCATGTCCAATTCCTCGACGGAGCCGCCTTGGGCCTTCGCCTCCTCCATCTTGCGTTGCTCCGCCTGGATGACTTTTTCGCGGTAGACGAGGTCTTCTTCCCGCCGGAGCAGCTCTTCCTCCTTGTAGGTGAGCGGCTCCTTCACCTTCTTGATCTCGTCCTCCTTAGCTTGCAGGTCCGCCTGGAGGCGCTGGAGCTCCTGTTCCCGGAGCAGCACCATCTTCTCTTTGTGCAGGACCTCTTGCTCCTTCCTCGAGAACGCCGCCTGGACCTCCGATTTCGGCTTGCCTTCAAAGGCGCGGGCTTCCGCGCGGACCTTGTCTTCGATCTTGAGCTTTCCGACCTCCTCTTCGAGCCCGATGATCCGCTTCTTGAACTCCTCCTCTTTCGCGAGGTAATCTTCCGCCATTTCGCGGAGCTCCTCCTCGAGCCGGCGTTTGAGTTCCTCGCTCGGGGCCCCGCCCTCGCCCGTTGGAATCGATGCGAGACGATCCGCTTTGGACTTGAACGCTGCCTCGCGCGCGGCGAGGTCCAACTCCCGCTTCTTCAACTCCCGCTGGTCCGGCTTCAGCTTTCCGAGGCCGGTTTCGAGTTGCTTGCGAAGCTGTTCATTCACAGATCGTTGCTCGCCGAGGTCGGCCTCGAGGGCCTGGCGGGCCTTCGTCTCCTGATCGAGACGCTTCTTCATCTCCGGCGAGGCGCCGGCCTTGAGCTGTTGAGTCTTGACGTACTTGATGACGGCAATCGAGCCTTTCTTGATGTGCTCGATCTCCTGCTCCAGCTCCCGTCGCTTCGCGATCTCCGTCTGCAGCTGCTTCGAGAGATTCGCCGTCTCCTCGATGTACTTGACCGGATCGAACTTGCCTTGCCGGAAGTTCGCGAGTTCGCGGCTCAACGTGGCGCGCATCGATTCGAGCTCGGCGTGGAGGCCGTCCACCTCGAGGGCCTTCGTCCTCAGCTCCCGCACCTTGTCGTCGGACACGCGCTCGGCCGGAGTCCGCGCGGACTTCGCTCCGCCCGTGATCGTGGGCACCCCGATCCAATCCTGGAATGCCGTGTCCTCTCCGGCGAGCCACTTGCGGAGGGCCTCGTCCTTGGAGTCCCCGCCCGCCACTGAGGCGCCGATCCACGCATTCAATCCGCCGTCCGACGACTCACCCTTGAGCCATGCGGCGGTCCCCCGGTCCTCCGTCTTGGGTGGATCCGACTGCTTCGTGCCGCAGACAACGCACTCGCCGTGCGGATTGACTTCACCTCCGCACACGCGGCAGACCTGCGAGACGGTGCCCTCCGCGGGTTTCACCGCCATCGGGCCTGTGCCTCCCTGAGCATCGCTAGCACGACCGACCCGGAAGAACCGGTTGGAACTCGCTACGCGACGCGAGGGTATTTAATCGTAGCCACCTCAATATCATCGAACAATCTTTCCACGCTACGGAGGCGCCGGGACGGCGTTCGAGTGGTCCCGGGCCGGCTTGGTCCCATCGTGAGTCGGCTGATCAGAACGCGCCTGGAGACCGCGAAACAAGCGAGCTCTGAAAAGCGTTAAGCACGAAGATCTCCATTCCACTACGGGTCTGGGGGAACGACGGCTTGGGGGTCTTTTTACTCAGACTGGGATAATTTTGAGAACTGGCTCCGGTTCTACGGATGGCTGTTCTACTCCGTATTGGTTGTCTTCGTCCTCTCGATGCTGGGCAACCTCATCGCCTACGCACGCGGTCTTCGGGAACGTGAGTCGGCCAACTCACCTGGCCGAATACTTGGAAGATTCCTGGCGGTTGTGGGCGGACTCCTCACAGTCATTCGGCCTGTTCCTTCCGTGGGGAAGGGTCGATTTTGCCGACCCCGCGTTGACCGGCGCCTCCTACAGCACGTTCTCCTGGTACGGCGACTGGATCTTCTTGGTGTTCGGGCTCCTATGGTTCACGTTCTTTGCAGTTCCCAGGAAGATCGCCGCGGTTTGGGGCTTTGTGTGGGGGATTTTAGCCATCCTGAAAACGGTGCTGGCAGTTGAAGGCCTCGAGGACCTCATCGCCCGGAACGCAGGCACTGTCTATCTCGACTCTGGTTTGTATATCAGCATCCTCGGGTCCCTCTTCTTGATCGTCGGTTCGTCACTCGCGTACCTGAAGGCGGAGCAGACCATCCCTCGGGAACCGCCTCCTGCGACAAGCTCCGTTGAGCGCCCGGAATAGTATTTATACGGACGGACGAATCTGACGGTCTCGACGAGTCCGGGAGGAAGGGCGGCTCTTGGGGACGGAGAGCGAGAAGCGGATTATCATGCGGATCGACCCGAACGACGAGTCGATCACCCTCAAGGACATCATGCAACGAATCCAGGAAATCCAGCGGCAACATCCGGACCTCGACGTGTTCTTCGATGGCGACGAGTACGCGGTTTGCTCGAGGCCGAAAGAGAAGGCCCGAGCGATTACCGAGGCCCTCGAGGGCCGCAAGAAGGCCTAGCCGACCGAAGCCTTTTGGCCGGGGGCCGCATAGCGCCGCGCATGGCGGACAAGAAGCCCACGAAAGCGGATCTCACGTCGGTTCCGATCCAGCACCTCGACCTGGAGAAGACACAGACGGTCGCGGACCTCGTCGACGGCTATAAGCACATCTCGTTCCAGGCGCGGACCTTGGGCCTGTGCGCCTCCGTCCTGGAGAACATGATGACGGACCCGAAGTGCACCGTGTTCTTCGGCGGAGCGGGGGCCCTCACGCCGGGCGGCCTGAAGAAAGTGATGCGCGACATGGTGGAGTTCGGCCTCGTCGACGTCGTCGTGACGACGGGCGCGATCGCGTATCACGACTTCTACGAGGCGCACGGGTACCACCACTACCGATCGTCCCCGGACGCGGACGACATCGTCTTGCGGGAGCACTTCCTCGACCGGGTGTACGACACCTTGGCCGACGAGTCCCTGTTCCGCGAGTGCGACGACGAGATCGCGGCCCTCGCCGACTCCCTCGAGCCGCGGCCGTACAGCAGCCGCGAGATCCTGTGGGACATGGGGCGAATCGCCTCCAAGGACCCGAACAGCCTCGTCGGGACGTGCTATCGAAAAGGCATCCCGTACTTCGTCCCGGCGCTGAACGATTCGTCGATTGGCATCGCGCTCGCGAAGCACCATCACGACCGCGTGAAGAAGGGCAAGGAGCCGATCGCGCTCGACTCGATCAAGGACAACTACGAGATCGCGCAGGTCAAGCTGAAGTCCCCTCGGACCGGCGTCTTCTATGTGGGCGGGGGCACGCCGAAGAATTACATCTCGCAGGTCGAGGTGATCCAAGAGGTGATGGGATACCCGGAGAACCCGCACATGTACGCTGCGCAGATCACGACGGACGTCCCGCAGTGGGGCGGCTTGAGCGGGTGTACGTTCGAGGAAAGCCAATCGTGGGGCAAGTTCCACAAGGACGCGAAGATGGCCCAGAGCCTCGTCGACGCGACGATCGGGTTGCCGATCCTCATCGGGTATCTGTTGCAGAAGGGCGTCCCGAAGAAGAGGAAACAAAAACGATACAAATGGGAAGGCGAGGAGCTCGTCGAGCTCAAATGAGACGGGTGTTCATCGACCGGTGAGGCGACGGTCGTACCAGCGCAACAGTTCCTCTTGATCCGGCTCGATGACGCCGCGGAGCGTGCCGTACGCCTTGCTCGCGCGCGCGCGGATTTCGCGGACCGCGGCCTCGGACGACATCCCCTGGTGGATCAGGTACGCCGCGAGCATCGTCCCAGTTCGGCCGCGGCCGGCAAAGCAGTGGACGAGGACCTTCTTGCCCTCCGCAATCTTCGAATCGACGAAGGCCACGAAATCGTCGACTTGATCGAGGGTCGGCGCGGAGAAATCCTCGACGCAGATCTTCTTGTGCTCGAAGCCCGCGTCCTGGATCTCGAACGTGTTCAACCGGTCACATTCGAGGCTCACGACGACCGAGTAGCCCATCTTCCGCAAGCGGGCGAAGTCCCACTCCATGTACGCCGGGCCCGGAAGGCCCGCGAGGCGGCCGCCGTCAATCGTGTAGTACAGCATCTCCATGCGGTGAGTCCAACACGGCGCACTAATTCAAAATAGCGTCACCCCTATCGTCGTCCCACATGGCTCGCGGCCGCATGACGATCGGTCTGTATAATTCGTACGATCCCGCGCGTTTCGCAGAAGCCCACCGCCGGGCCATCGCGCGGGCGGCGCCCGTCGCCCTCGCCTTCGACGCGAACCTGGCGACGTTCGGTTTCCCGTTCGAGAAGGACCTCCGCACCCCCGAGGACGTCGCCGCCTGGGTATCCGGCACGACGAGCATCGGCGAGGCTGGCACGTATCTCCGCGAGTTAGCGCACGGAGGCCGGTTCCTGACCTTCGATTTCCCCAAGCGAGGCTTTCCGCCGCAGCTCGGCGAACCGGTCGTGACCACGAATCGACCGGACGCAAAGAAAGCGACGACCGCGGCGTTCTTGGCCGGGCTCCTGAAACACGGCACCTCGATCCTGCTCGTCTTCGGATTGGGACCGCGCGGCCTCGATGACCGCGACGTATATCCGCTCGGCCGCTACCATTTCGACCTGACCGCTCGAGGCCTGTCACTCGAGACCGCAACCGCGATCGGGGCGGCTCCGGCACTCATCGCGGCTCATTTGGCACGTTGATGGGTTGCGCACTGGCGGGAACATACCGCGTTGCTGGTTCCTACCTGCATTCTTATATACGCCGGAATTGTCGGAACCGGGGGACATGGCGCGTTTCGAAGGCGAACTCTGCGACAACATTCTGCTCGGTAGCGAGGCACGGCTCCCGACCCGGTACGGCAACTTCCAGATCCACGCGTTCGTCTGCCCCTTCACCGGAGAAGAGCACGTCGCCCTCGTGAAGGGGAAGGTCGCTGGGAAGCAGGACGTCCTCGTGCGCCTCCACTCGGAATGCGTGACCGGCGATGTGTTCGGTTCGGAGCGGTGCGACTGCGGCGAGCAGCTGGACGCCGCGTTGAAGAGACTCGGGCGGGCATCCGAAGGCGTCCTCCTGTACCTCGCCCAGGAGGGACGGGGCATCGGCATCGTCAACAAGGTTGCGGCATACCATCTTCAGGATCACGGCCTCGACACGGTCGACGCGAACCGCGCCCTCGGTTTTCCTCCGGATCTTCGCAGTTACAAGTGCGCCGCATGCATGCTGCGGGTCCTCGGTGTAGGCTCGATCCAGTTGATGACAAACAACCCCGCGAAGATTGAGGAGCTCCGCGCGTACGGCGTTCGCGTGACGAAACGCATCCCCCTCGAGGTTCGCGTCACGGCTACGAACGTCCGCTACTTGCGGTCGAAGAAAGAGCGCCTGCGGCATCTCCTCAAGACGCCGACGGTCGCCGAAGCTCGATCAAGGCGACGACCCGGTCCGCGGTAACGGTCTCTCCCTCCGCGACAACGACTTGACGGACGACCCCGTCCGCGGGTGCCGGAATCTCATTCTGCATCTTCATTGCTTCCAGGACCACGAGGGTCTCGCCGCGTCGAACCGGACTCCCCGGCGCAACCGCCACTCGGACGACGCGCCCCGGCATCGATGATCGCACCTCGACGACTGCGCCCGGCCCGGCGGGGCTTTCGATGACATCAGGTCCTTCCCCCGTCACTTCCACGAGGCGTACCCGGTGGATTCCGTCGTCCAGGATCGCCTCGTCGCCTTGGAAACGGAGGCGCAGAGTCTTCGCCCCGATTCGGACGTCCACGGCGTCTTTCGCAAGCCGCGTCCGGGCTCGATACGCTGCCCCGTCGATCCGAATGATGAACCCTCCGGCCATCGGCTGGACCTCGATATCGCGCTGCTCACCATCGACGTCGAGGCGAAACCGCATGGCCACCTCCCACGAGCCGTTCTCTCCGTCCCGCCAGCGACCACCTCGTCGCCGAAGGCCTCTCGAGCGGGAAGGTCGGCCCGCGCGCCGCGCGACCGCTCGCGAAGAGGGCCGCGGCAATCGCGGCGATGCGTTCCTCCCACGGGCCGCGGCTCCGGAGGCGGTCCGCGATGCGCAGGTCCGCGACCATCGTGGTCCACAGATTCCCCTGGGCGAACTCGGGCCTGCGAAGCAGCGCTCGATGGAACGGCAGGTTCGTGTGCACCCCGCGGATCTCGAATGCGTCGATGCTGCTCTGCATGTGCTCGATCGCTTTCCTCCGGTTCCGCGCGTGGACGACCAGTTTGGCCACGAGCGGGTCATAGTATGGCGGCACGAACGAGCCCGCGGCCACGCCGCTGTCGACGCGGACGCCCGGTCCGGTCGGCTCCCGATAACCCACGATGCGTCCGGGAGACGGGAGGAAATTGCGGAGTGGATCTTCCGCATTCACGCGGCACTCCATCGCGTGGCCATGGCGCGTGAGGTCGGATTGTGAAATCTCGAGGCCATCACCCGCGGCGATCCGAATTTGTTGTCGGACCAGGTCCACCCCCGTGACCATCTCGGTGATCGGGTGCTCGACCTGGAGCCGGGCGTTGACCTCGTTGAAGGTGAAGCGGCCGTCGTGCAGGAGGAACTCGACCGTGCCGGCGTTGAGGTAGCCGATCGCGCGGAGCCCGCGGACCGCGGTATCGATCAGGCGGGAGCGGAGGCTCCGGTCGACGGCAGGCGACGGAGTCTCCTCGACGAGCTTCTGATGACGGCGCTGGACGCTGCATTCCCGTTCGACGAATCCGACGGCATCGCGCGAATCGAGCAAGACCTGCACCTCTACGTGCCTCGCCCGTCGGAGATATTTTTCGAGGAAGAGGTCCGGGTTCCCGAAGTTCCCAAGCGCGACGCTGCGAGCCGACTCAAATGCCGCCGGGAGTTCGGAAGGTCGGTCGACCCGCGACATCCCGATCCCGCCGCCGCCTGCGGTCGCCTTGAAGATCACCGGGTATCCGATTTCCGATGCCACGGTGCGCGCCTCGTCGACCGACCGCAGCGGTCGGTCCACACCGCGCGTGACCGGAACTCCTTCGTCGGCCATCGACTTCCTCGCGGCGATCTTGTCTCCGGAGAGGGCCATCGCATGGGGGGGCGGGCCGACGAAGAGCAGTCCCGCCTCCGCGCATCGCGTTGCGAAGCTCGGATTCTCCGAGAGGAATCCGTAGCCCGGATGAATCGCGTCGGCGCGTGCGACCCGGGCCGCTTCGAGGACGTGCTCGATGTTGAGGTAACTGTCCGAAGGGAGGGCGCCTCCGATCAACAGTGTCTCGTCCATCGCGTTTCGATGCAACGCGGACCGATCTGCCTCCGAATAGACGCCGATGGTCCGTATCCCCATCTCCCGCGCCGTCCGCGCGACCCGAATCGCGATCTCGCCTCGATTCGTGATCAAGAGCCGTCGGAACATTTGTTCCTCATCAGAGCGGGATGTTGCCGTGCTTCTTCGCCGGTCGGCTTTCTCGTTTCGTTCGGAGCACGGAGAACGCGTCAATCACGCGGGGCCGCGTCTCCGACGGTTCGATTACGTCGTCGAGGTATCCCATCCGGGCGGCGATGTACGGGTTCGCAAAGCGATCGCGGTACTCGCTCACGAGCTCCTTCTCCCGCCGTTTCGAGTCCTTCGCCTCCTCGATCTCCTTCTTGAAGATGATCGGGACCGCGCCTTCCGGACCCATAACCGCGAGCTCGGCCGACGGCCAAGCGAAGTTGAAGTCCCCGCGGATGTGCTTCGAACACATGACGTCGTACGCGCCGCCGTACGCTTTCCGCGTGATGACCGTGACCTTCGGGACGGTCGACTCACTGAAAGCAAACAAGAGCTTCGCGCCGTTTCGGATAATCCCGTCGTACTCTTGTTCCTTCCCTGGAAGAAATCCAGGAACGTCGACGAACGTGAGGAGGGGGATGTTGAAGCAGTCGCAGAACCGAACGAACCGCGCAGCTTTGATCGAGGCATTGATGTCGAGCGTGCCCGCCTGAACTTTCGGCTGATTCCCGACGACGCCGACCGGTCGCCCCTCGAGGCGAGCAAAGCCCACGACGATATTCTGGGCCCATTCTTCATGGACCTCGAACCACGAGTCGCGGTCGACGACCCGCCGGATGACGTCTCGCATGTCATATGGTTTGTCGGACTCCTCCGGGACCACCTGCGAAAGTTCCGGGTCCGCTCGGGACGCCTCGTCGTCGGTGGCGACAATCGGCGGATCGTCCACGTTATTCGACGGTAGGTAGCTCAAGAGTTTTCGGACAATCCGAAGAGCCGATTTCTCGTCCTGAGCGGCGAAGTGGGCGACACCGCTCTTCGCGGCATGGGCCGTCGCGCCGCCGAGATCCTCAAACGAGACATCCTCGCCGGTCACGGCCTTGATCACCTCGGGACCCGTGATGAACATGTTTGAGGTGCCTTTCGCCATGATGATGAAATCCGTCATGGCGGGGCTGTACACCGCGCCTCCCGCGCACGGGCCGAGGATCGCGCTGATCTGCGGGATGACCCCCGACGCGAGGACGTTCCGGAAGAAGATTTCCGCGTAACCACCGAGGCTGATGACGCCCTCCTGAATCCGTGCGCCTCCGCTGTCGTTCAGGCCGATGACCGGTGCGCCGACCTTCATCGCCGTGTCCATGATCTTCACAATCTTGTTCGCGTGCATTTCCCCCAGGCTCCCGCCGAAGACGGTGAAGTCCTGCGAGAAGACGAAGACGGTCCGGCCGTCGATTGAGCCGTGGCCCGTGACCACGCCGTCTCCCGGGATTCGCTTCGCGTCCATCCCGAAGTCGGTTGTGCGGTGCTCGACGAAGGCGTCCGTCTCGACGAAGCTGCCGGGATCGAGCAGCAGATCGAGCCGCTCCCGCGCGGTCAGCTTCCCCTTCTTGTGCTGCGCCTGAATCCGATCTTTGCCCCCGCCTTCTCGGGCCTGGGCCTTCCTTCGGCGCAGCTCATCGACGCGCTCATCGCCCACCATGGAGCCGCCGAACGCGGAGCGCGTCATTAATCCTTCGCGCCCCGCAGGGATCCCCTGGGAACCTGACGAAACCGACGGCCGGTCGAAAGGACTAAGTGCGCGCTCCGAGCATCGAGATCTCCGTGGACGGGACGCTTCGCCAAGCGCGTGCCGTGGTCATTGGCCTCATTGCCTTCGCGCTGGTCGCGCTCTCCGCAAACCCGGCCCCGGTCGCGGCGAATAATCCGGATGAGTATTCGATTGCCAAGATCTTCTACGGCAGTGGATGGATCGCCGATCCGACTTCGGGCCTCCGGCGCGATGTCGCCTTACTCAACCTCACTGAAGGGTATCAGCAGCACTATCCGAACAACGGGACCCTCGATGCCTTCTCGCAGATTTTCATTGAGTTCTCGATCCCCGCGGACGCGTCGGGTCCCGAGGACGGCGCGGCCCTGAGAATCCACTTCTCGTATTACGTCAGCATGAGTTGCATCCACCTCGACACGCTGACCTGCCCGCTCGGCTCGAACGACACCGCGGTGGTCCAAGACACCTTCGACCTCGAGGTCCGACGGATCATTGAGTATCGAGACGCGGACGGGAGCGGCGGATACGAACCTGGAGATCCAATCGTGAACGCGATCTCGCTGGCTCAGCCGGAATCGCCCCACATCCGGGCGTGGCCGTTCGCGTTCGACGGTTCGATGATGGACCTCCCGTACGACTGGAGCACGATCACGAACGAGACTCAACTCTCGGAGGGGGCGCTCTTTGCCGGCGACCCGCTCTTGGACCAACTCTCGCACTTCTGGATCTCCACCGGGGACGGAGTGCCCACGAACCTGACGCTGAACTCGTTCTTCTTCCTCCGGCCAACCGTGTACCAGGCCGTCCCGCTCACGCCGACAACCCTGAAGCTTGACCTCTCGCTGGAGCACATGTCCTTCGTGGCGAGCGACACAGCCGCGGCTCTGGAGTTCAACCTAACTTCCAGCCATTTCCGGTTTTCCGCGAACGAGAGCGGCAGCTCGGACGGCGTGTTCACGAACGCGAGTGCCGCTCAGGCGTTCTTCACATGGAGTCCGAATGCGACTGCCGACGGAGTGTCGTCCGCCGTCCGCTCGACGGTGATCGCTTCGAACGAATCCGCGACGGTCTACCTCTCGTACCCTCGGGCGACGGCAATCTACCACGATCCGGTTGTCGGTCTAGCCTACGTGGGCCAGCGCTTTTCCGCCGCGCCGCCCGGACCGCCTTCGACGCCCGGGAGATCCGGCACTCCCATTTGGATTCCAATCCTCGCGGGGACGGCTGTCATCATCGGGGTCGGCGCGTATCTTGTCGTCCGGTATTCGCGGCGCCCCCCGCGCTTGTGAATCGCCATCCAACCGATTTGCGCCGCGACCGTCACTTGAGGATTTCCAGAGTTCCCTCAAAGAAATCGTGTTTCGCTCCCTGATCGTCGATGATGACGAGCGCCCCGTTCGTCCCAATGTCATACGCCTTGCCGATCACGCGGGCCTTCCCGGTCATGGCCGAGACCCGCTTTCCGATCGTCGTACACTGCCCGCGGTAGTCCTTCACGAGGAATTCGATCCGCGTGTTGCGGTAGCGGGAGTACAAGTCGTCGACTTGATTCAGGAGATAGTCGAGGAATTCTTCATTCGCGACGAAGAGGCTCACCTCTCGTTTCAGTGTCGTGGCCTTCGGCTGGACGTCGGCCGGCAGCTTGTCCAGGTCCACATTCGTGTTGACGCCGATGCCGACGACCACATGGTATACGTCGTGCCGGTAGACACCCTCGGAGAGGATGCCGGCGATCTTCCGGTTCTGATACACGGCGTCGTTCGGATACTTCAAGCCGGCGAACACGCCGAAGTGCCGCAACGCTTTCACGACCGGCATTCCGACGAGAAGACCGAGGAGCCAGGCGTGGGCCTCCTTGGGCCGGAGCATGAACGACGCGTACAGACCGCCGAGCGGCGAAGCCCAGGCCCGGCCGTGGCGGCCTCGGCCCGCGGCTTGTCGATCCGCCCAGACGACCAGGCCCTCTTCGACGTCCGACTCAAGGAGCTCCTTCGCGGTCTCGTTCGTCGATTCGACCGCGTCGAAGTGGAGGATCGTCCGGCCGACTGTCTTGCGGTTCGCGTCGTGGACCTCGCCGATCTTCAACGGCGGTCGGACGAGCGCGGAGATATTTCAACGTGCGCGTCAGGAGGGCGTCTGCGCCGGCGCCGGCCTCGCGACTTTCGCCAGGTCCTGGCTCCGGAGGAAACCCTCGAACATCACCGCGATCCCGACAAGCACGCCGATGTAGAGCGCCCAGGGGATATTGTACCGGGCCAAGGAGCCGCCGATGGCGACGATCAAAGCGCCGATTCCGATCCACAAGTTGAACACGAGGCGGGACCGCCAATACGAGTACGCCGCAATACCGATCAACGCGACGCTCCCCGGAATCGTGAACAGGTAAGAAAAGGTCCGCACGTTGTCGGGCAGGGCCATGCCCGCGACCGGGATCGGCGAGGAGAGTGCGTTCGTGTTGACCGTTGCTCCCGCAACGGCCGCCGCAAACCCGACGGTAATGATCGCGGTGTACAGGGTGAACCCGATGCCGGCGCGCCGGTGCACCAGGAACAGCGAGCCAATTCCCAACACCGCGACGAGGAGCGCCGCGAGGACGTAGTAGATCTTGTAGACGGTAACGGACCAACCGTACGCCTCCGCCAAGAACTGCGTGAACGCCGCGACCGCATACAGCCCCAATCCCAAGGACCAGGCCAACTGATAGGGTCTGCGTCGGCCCAGCCACTGGGCGAACACGAGGGACGCGAAGGCGACAGAGATCACGGTGGCGCCGAGCGAGATTGCGGCGCCCTCAAAACTCATTGCGCGCGCACACCGGGACGCCTCGGATAAACCTTCTCCGCAGCGGTCAGCCTAATCGCGCTGAGTCCTTCCGGTCGGTTTCGGAGGTTCCTCGACGAGTTCGAGGAGGACGCCGTGGAGTGATCGAGGATGGACGAACGCAACGAGCCGACCCTGGGACCCCCGGCGCGGCTCCGCGTCGACCAACTCGAATCCGGCTTGCTTGAGACGCGTCATCTCGGTTCGGATCTCCTCCGTCGCGAGGGCGAGATGATGAAATCCCTCCCCACGACGCTCGATGAACCGAGCAATCACGCCGTCGGCTTTGAGGGATTCCAGGAGTTCGATTCGAACGGCCCCGGCGCGGAGGAAAGCCACGCGGACGCCTTGCGACGGCACGTCTTCCGTGAGGTCCGGCTCGAGTCCCAGACGCCGGTAGTCCTCGAGCGCCTCGCGCAGGCTTCGCACGGCGACGCCCACGTGATGGACCGGTCCGATCATACCTCTTGCCTCGGCTTGTACGTGCCGAAGACCGTTCGGAGGACGTCGCTGATCTCGCCGAGCGTCGCCTTCGCCCGGACCGAGTCCAGAATCGCGGGAACGAGATTCGCGTCCGACCGGGCCTCATCTTCCAAGCGGTGGAGATGAGAGTCGACCTCTCCTTGGCGCCGCTTCGCCCGGAACGCCCGGACCTGTCGGATGCGCTCCGGCTCTAGGCGGGGATCCGTCTTGGTGACGGGGACGCGCTCGTCGCCCTCTGCATATGCGTTCACGCCAACAACGGTCCGCTCGCCTCGCTCGAGTTCGACTTGCACTCGGTACGCGGAATCAGCGATTTGGCGTTGGACCCACCCGGTCTCGATTGCCTTGAGCATCCCGCCGCGGCGGTCCGTCTCCCGAATCAGGCCGACGGCTTCCGACTCGAGCCGGTCCGTGAGCGATTCGATCGCGAACGAACCACCGACCGGATCGACGGTATTGGCCACACCGCTCTCGTGCGCCAAGATTTGTTGCGTCCTCACGGCCACCCGGACCGCCTTCTCCGACGGAAGCGAGAGTGCCTCGTCCATGCTGTTCGTGTGGAGCGATTGGGCGCCTCCGAGGACCGCGGCGAGGGCCTGGATCGCGACCCGGACCGCGTTGTTCTCCGGCTGCTGCGCGGTGAGCGCCACGCCCGCGGTCTGGGCATGGAATCGGAGTTCGAGCGACTCCGCCTTCGTAGCGTGGAACCGCTCCCTCATGATCGTCGCCCAGAGTCGGCGCGCGGCGCGGAACTTGGCGATTTCCTCAAGGAGGTCGATGTGCGCGTTGAAGAAGAACGAGATTTGCGGCGCAATCGTGTCGACATCCAGGCCGCGCGACACGGCGGCCTCCAAGTATGCGATCCCGTTCGCGAGGGTGAACCCGATCTCCTGCGCGGCGGTCGCTCCCGCCTCGCGGATGTGGTAACCGCTCACGCTGATCGCGTTCCACCGGGGCACCTCACGGGAGCAGAACTCGATCACATCGAGGGCGAGGCGGATCGAGGGCGCTGGCGGGTAGATGTACGTCGACCGTGCGATGTACTCCTTCAGGATGTCGTTCTGGACGGTCCCGCGAAGCGATTCGCGGGCGACGCCGCGCGCCTCGCCGACGGCCAGGTAGAGGGCGAGCAGGATCGCGGCGGTCGCGTTGATCGTCATGCTCGTGCTCACCCGATCGAGGGGGAGGCCATCGAGCAGGATGTCCATGTCCTCGACCGTCGAGATCGCGACGCCGACCCGTCCGACCTCCCCGCGGGCCATCGGTGCATCGCTGTCGTAGCCGATCTGGGTCGGCAGGTCGAACGCGACGCTCAGCCCTTCGTTGCCGTGGGCGAAGAGGTACTTGAACCGCCGGTTCGTCTCCTTCGCGGTCCCGAAACCGGCATACTGGCGCATCGTCCAGAGCCGAGCGCGGTACATCGTCGGATGGATCCCGCGGGTGAACGGCGGCTCCCCAGGGAATCCGAGGCCTTCCCGGTACGCGTCCGCCTTCGGGTCGCGCATCGCGACGACGTCCAGAGGAAGGGCGCTTCCGGTCGTACTCGACGCCTTCCCTACGGCGTTGGCCCGTTTGGATGCCGGGAGCCGTCGTCGGGTCGCTTTCCGTTGCCGGGCCATACGATCGATCTCAATAGTTCGTCCACGCGAGGCTGAGCTCCGGCAGGGACGCGCCGCTGCCGCGAACGACCTCTCCGACGATCCGTGCGTTCACGTCGGGCTGGAGGGCCCGAATGATGGCCTTCGCCGCCGCCTCCGGTGCAACGACCGCGAAACCCATTCCCATGTTGAACGTCTGATACATTTCCCGGTCTTCGACTCCCCCGAGCGATTGCAATTCGCGGAACAGGGGCGGCACGTCGAGCGGCTTCGTGATGCGGAATTCAACCTTCGACCTGAGGCGGACGAAGTTGCGGAGCCCGCCTCCGGTGATGTGAGCCATCCCATGGACGTTCCCGCGTCGGAGGGCCCGCAGAATCGGTCGAACATAGATCGCGGTCGGCTCGAGGAGTTCCTCGCCCCAGGGACGTCCGGTTCCGCCGACCTTGTCGAACACGGTGAGCGAAGCGTCACGCAACACCCGCCGGGCGAGCGTCAGGCCGTTCGCATGGATCCCGTGGCTCGGGAGGCCGACGATCAAGTCCCCCGGCCGGATCGCTCGACCGTCGACGATTTTCGACTTCCGGACGGCTCCGAAGCAAGTGCCTGCGAGGTCGAATTCCCGAACGAGCTCTGGGACGACGGCGATCTCCCCGCCGATGATCGAGACGTTCGCCATCTCGGCCCCGCGGTTCAGCCCGACGCCGATCTGTCGGGCGACCTCGCGGTCGTATCGCTCGATCGCGACGTAGTCCACAAAGGCAATCGGCTCCGCGCCGACGCAGATCATGTCGTTCACGTTCATCGCGACGCAGTCAATCCCGATCGTGTCCCAGCGACGCATCTCCTTCGCGACAAGGACCTTCGTCCCGACGCTGTCGGTGCACAGGGAGAGCGCGTACTTGCCGAAGTCGACGAGTCCCGTGAAGTGACCGATCTGGGTCAACGGCTTCCCCAGGCCCCGACGACGGTAGGTGAGGGCGGAGACGAGGGCGGCGATGTGCGCGGCCTTTTCGTCCTGGCTCACGCCGGCGTCTGCGTAGGTCCGGACCACATCGGACGAAAGCGGCCGCGGCTATTTCAAGGGTGCGCGGTGCCCGGTCAACATGTTATGCCGTCGGCGGGGGGGACGACGTGAGAGCGAGACCGCGAGCATTTCGACCAATAAGCCAAGGCCCCCAAACAGCCCGCCGAATAATACAGCGCCAAGGTAAGTGTGAAGGGGGAACAAGTAGTGAAATAGGACGACACTCCCGACGACGATGGGAAGACCGGCGGCCACTGCAACAAACTTCTCCCGCTTTGACCATTTCAGTGGGTTCATCACCGATTTCAGCGGATTCATCACGGATCCGCACTAGCTTGCTCGGGCATATCCCTGCCGCAGACTAAGCTGGAATCGCTCGTAGGTCTGGGGTTAGGAAGCAGCCATCGAGCCTCCGTTGCTAGCTTACACCCGCGAGACCAGGAGTTCATACGGAAATCCCGTGGCGCCGATGGAAGGTCGCCAAGCTGGGTCGGTCAATCGTCACTCGGGCCGTGGCCAAACGCACTCCCAGTCGGTGGAGGTGGCTCGCGAGTTCCACCGCGTCACCAGGAGGCATTATAAGGACGCTCTGGCCAATCCAGACGACCCCGGCCGGTGGATGAATCCCTTCTCCGGTACCGGACGTGCTCGGGACATTCCGAGATTCGGTCCCGGCCGAACACGATCTGGCACACCCGGGCCGCCACGGCCCGACGGGATCCGGCGACGTCGTACGACAACAGGACCCGTTCTCCCTCGTATCCTTCGATGGTCATGATGGCCTCTAGGGTAATAGCTATATTATAGCTTTTCCATGGGGACCGCGAAACAACTCGTTGCTGGTTAACATGTTAAGCCAGTGGTGGAAAGGGTTTATGGAGCTCGGGTCGCTTCATTCCGACGATGGGCAAGGCGTGGGTCAAGGCGCGGAAACACGATCGATTCTACCGCGCGGCGAAGAAGCAGTCGTACCGGAGCCGTGCCGCAATCAAGCTGTCGCAGATCGACCTGCGGTACGGGCTGTTCGAATCGGGGGACGTCGTCGTGGACCTCGGCGCAGCGCCCGGTGGTTGGTCCCAAATCGCGCGCGAGCGCA
>Ga0209235_1000005_pt1 | contig 86319 bp, 73 predicted proteins | sample GraSoi013_1_20cm_4_FD_185817 | JGI IMG/M metagenome (GOLD analysis project Ga0209235, IMG submission 185817) | Grasslands soil microbial communities from the Angelo Coastal Reserve, California, USA - Sample 09_25_2013_1_20cm (SPAdes) (version 2) | ecosystem: Environmental > Terrestrial > Soil >... | reverse complement strand
GTTCTGGTCGTGGATCGTTGTTGAAGACTCAACTTGCCTCCATCGACTTTGAAGATTAGGGTCGCGTTCTCCGGTTCCCGTTCCTCTACCACTGCTTCACCTGGAAGCCCGTTGGGGCTGAACCTCGGCCCTCTTGCAGCCAGGTTCCTGGCCGCGTTCTCGTCCCTGTCTAGGATGGCTCCACATTGTGGACACCACAGTCTTCGGTGGGTGCTCTCTAGGGTCTTGTACCCGCATACCGAGCACCGCTTGGACGTGTTCCTAGCAGGAACATAGATTACTTTCACTCTTTCCCATCGTGCCTTGTACTCTATCTGTCGTTGAAGTTTTCCATAGCTCCAACTGTTCATTCGAGCTCGATAGTGTCTAGATTGCCCATTGCCCCTGTGGTAGAGTCTTCGGATGCCAGTCAGCCTCTCTATCTCGACCATCTCCTTCGAGCAGCTGATGCTGACCCAGTCTGGGGTCAGAGTGACCGAGCGAACATTAAGCGTCGAGATGACCTGGAGCGTATGATCATTGAGCTTGAGACAGACGTACTCTCGTGGTTTAACCGGCAGTCTGAGAAGGGTCTCCTGTATCTTGAACCCGTAGCATGTAGTCAACATTAACCTCCTAGCATATGGGATCCTTGTCCGAGGGTTCTTTCTCACAGCTTTCCGATAGTTGCGAAGAATCCCGTGGCTATGCCGATCGCTCCCAGTCTGTAGTAGCCGAGGATGTCACGGCTGAGACGGTGATACGATGCCAACGATAGAGTCTTGCGACTCGAAATGTTCTCTTCTATTCCGATCGCGATGCAGACGTTTACCATTCGTCTGAACTCATCTAAGAGCCTTAGGAGATCATCTGAAGCCTGATGCTTCTGTCTGACCGACTTGATTGATAGCAATCGCGGGGTTCTTTACTAGAGTCCGAGCTCCGACTGATAATCGATAGAGGAGCGAGAATAGGCCCGAAGCACCCGACAGTTAATATGCGATCCCATCACCCACAAGGTTAACAGAGCCGAACCTAATGTTAACAAGGGCTGACCTGGCCAAATACCCCTTCCTCAACGAAGCTTCCGACTACATTAAAGAACTAGGAATCTCCATCGTCGACATCGCATCTCCAGACTTCAGCCCAGTCCTTGAAAGAGCGGAAAAGAGACTGGAAGAAGCCCTCTCGAAGGGAAGAGTGTCGAACGAGTTCAGCAACGAGAACGCTGAGATACTCTCTTTCCCGGTCTCCAATCTGATCCTAAGCTTAACCGGCGAAGAGAGAGCACAGAGGAGATTCGCGCTTGCTGAATCTAAGAGAGCTTACGAATTACTCCGACAGGAAAGCCCGGAGAAGCTCGACTACATTGCCCGAACAACATTCGGCTGGAAGCTAAGCAAAATCGATGCGCAGCCCGGAAAGAGATACTACGACTTCGCGATCTCACTCGCCGACTACCTAAGGAACTCTGTTCATCTCAAAGAGCCAAAATGGAAGCTCCCCAACAGGATTCTAGACCACGGTCTGGTCTATGCGACCCGAGAAGAACTCGCTCGTCTCCTCGAGGAAGAGGTCAGAAGGAGGATAGTAGACAGGAGCAGTAAGCCTCCCGGTGAGATACCCAAGCCTCTGCAACCTAAGGTCGAACGGACAAGAGGACTCATCACCAAGTGGCTGGGCGCTCCATCCCACTATGAACTCCCGAGGGTGCCTTCGCCAGAAGCCATGCCTCCCTGCGTCAGACACCTCATTGACAATCTTGCAGAAGGAAAGAATGTGCAGCACATGGGTCGATTCGCCCTTGCATCCTTCCTCGTGAACATCGGAGCCGGAGAAGAGGATATCGTGAAGGCGTTCAAGCCTGCCAGCGACTTTTCCGAGAGAATGACCCGCTACCAAGTCGAGCATATAGCCGGCAAGCGGGGCGGGAGGACAAAGTACACCTGCCCAATGTGCACCACGCTCAAAACACATGGAGTCTGCTACAAGCCAGATGATATTTGCGCCACAATCCGAAACCCGCTAAGCTACTACAAGAGCAAAGCCAGAATCCTGACAGGAAAGGGGCCGAAACGTGAACCCAGCTGAGCAAGTCATCAGACAGAAATTCCAACAATACTACCTGGACCCGAAAAGACAGCTAGACCCGCCTCAGAACCCGTCAGAAAGAGAATATGGATTTCTCCTCTTCAATGGAAAGTTCATGGTCAGACATCGATCGTTCAAAGACTCCCTTTCACTCCTGGCAGCAGTTAGAGACTTAGTCCCGTCACATGTCTATTTCTCCACGGCCTACTATCGAGAACCTACGGCACCAATGGAAAAGAAGGGATGGATGGGCGCCGATCTGGTCTTCGACATCGACGCAGACCATCTCAACACGCCATGCAAACCGGACCATGACAATTGGAAATGCAAATCGTGCGGCACAACTGGAAACGGAGGAGCCCCAAAGCTATGCCCAAAATGCAAGAATGACCGTCTGGAAGAGCAAACCTGGCTCTGCGACAGATGCCTCCAAGAGGCGAAGGAGGAAACTGCAAAGCTCCTCGAGATGCTCTACACGGATCTTGGAATAGACCACGAAGCTACCCGACTATTCTTCTCAGGACACCGAGGATATCACGTCCACGTATATTCGAAACAGACTTCGCAGCTCGGAGAGGAAGAACGCAGGGAAATCGCCGACTATCTTCTCGCCCAGGGATTGGACCCGCAACTCCACGAACTGGTGGAGACCAGTGTCGGCGGAACAAAGCTAGCGGAAGGCCCGCTCATGGGTCAGCCGGGTTGGAGAGGACGCATAGTTGCTGGGATCTACGATATTCTCGGAAGCGAGATGGATCAGATAGGCCTCACTTCGACTCAGGTCAACGCCTTGAAGTCCTGGGACAGGGAAGATCTTCTCCGGAAACCATTCTGGAGTTCAGTGAAGGGGGTTGGAATCTCCACCTGGAAGACCCTAGTGTCAAAGGCCGTCGAGAAGAAATCGGCAAGAATAGACACCGTAGTAACGACGGACATTCACAGACTCATCAGAATGCCCGGAACCCTCAACGGCCACACTGGACTGCTAGCGATGAGGGTTCCGGAGGAAAGACTCGACGAGTTCGACCCGTTCACGGAACCCATGGCCTTCCAAGGCGAAATGAGGGTCAAGGTCAAGGAGTCCCCAGGCTTTAGACTCGGGGAAGAACGGTTCGGACCATATCATGACGAGACTCTCCTGTTGCCATCGACCGCTGCTATGCTTCTTCTCTGCAAGCACCGAGCAGAGCCCATCGCTTAGACCCACCGTCAAGATATTATTAGCTCGCTCAATGATCTAGCCTCGTCCTCAAGAGAGATGCTGGTCCACGGTTACTATCTATGATGAGACGATTGAAGCATGGCGACGCGAGTTCCACAGCCCTGAACTCCAGCAGCTCAGACCAGAGTTCTTTCGTGACGTCGCCTCGTACGTCCGAAGACTGAAGGAAACCGAGAGAAACCTAGACCAACGATCCCTCAAAGCCATCCTTCTAGACGAGGAAACAACGAGAATAGAACGACTAGTCGTCGAACTAATCGACCGAAGACTCTCGAAAATCTGGAGCACGTCCCAGACAAACGCCCAGTCCACAACACACGCATCCGAGAGATGGGCTCAGGAAGAACTCTCGACTCTTGCCCGCCACTATAGAAAGTTCAAGGAAGACACAGTTCAGGGAATAGAGCCCTCCAACTCTCCAGAAAAAAAGAAAGACAAGCTTCTACTCCGATTCGTCAAAGACATGCCCTCCATAATAGGTGTAGACCTGAAGACTCACGGACCATTTCTGAAAGAGGACATTGCCGTTCTTCCGTACGAGAATGCTGAGAGCCTAATACGGCAAGGCACCGCAGTCGAGATAAGGCCAAGCCACAGGGATAATGGATAAAAGGACGCGCCCGCTCCCAAACCAGTCTTTCCCACGGTGAAGAAAAACGAAATATCCTAAGGAGATCAACACCTACTGCCCAAAGTGCAAACATCACACAGCACATGCCGTTGCAGTCTACAAGGCGGGCAAGCAGCGGACCCTATCGTGGGGAGCCAGACGACAAGAAAGACGAAAACACGGCTACGGCGGGCAGAAATTTCCCGAACTGAAACGCACCGCCAAGACAACCAAGAAAGCGCTTGTCAAACTGAAATGCCGAACCTGCAACTATACAATTGAGAGGCTGGGCATCAGGCTGAGAAAACTGGAGGTCGGAGCCTAGCCCTTGCGATGGGAACTAATTCCGAAGCCCCGAAGCATATTCCTGAAAGTGAAGTGCCCGAAGTGCGCGAATGAACAAGTAATTTTCGAGAGAACCAGCAACTATGTAAAATGCACAGTTTGCGACGAACTTCTAGCTCAACCAAAAGGTGGAAAAGCAGAGATCAGAGGAGAAATATTACAGCCCCTCCCTTAGGAGAACTGGGGAAGAATCGAGTTGAGTATCCAGGCTTCACAACCACTAATGCCCGAAGTCGGGGACCTGGTCGTTACAACCGTAACAAGAGTCGAAGATTACGGCGCCTACGTGAAGCTCGACGAGTACAGCGGGATCGAAGGTCTCGTCCATATTTCAGAGATCTCAACCACCTGGGTTCGGAACATCAGGGAACACGCGCGACAGGGCCAGAAGCTAGTTCTGAAAGTCTTGCGCGTCAGCTCACAACGGAACCAGATAGATCTTTCCCTCAGACGAGTTACTGGGAGAGAAAAATCTGAGAAGATGCTGGAGTGGAAGAAGGAGCGAAAAGCTGAGGCGATCCTGAAGAGTGCCGCTGAAAAACTGAAAAAATCAGTAGATGACGCTGAGGGCATCAGAAAGATTCTCCTAGACAAGTTCGGAGGACTCTACTCTCCCCTCGAAGAGGCCTTGGACGAGGGCCCCGAGGTCCTTGTAAAGGGCGGATTATCATCGGAATGGGCTCAAGCAATAGCCGAAGTTACCAAGACGAAGATCCGACTTGAAAGATCGAAGGTCCGAGGAACGGTATCGATAACCTGCCACAAACCCGGAGGAGTCGAGATAATCAAGCAAGCCCTGACCAGCGCGAAGAAGATCCGCAAACCCCGCGGAAGCGAAGTGAAAATCTACTCCATAGGCTCCCCAAAGTACAGGATAGAGGTACAAGCTCCCAGCTTTGAAGCAGCCGAGAAAACTCTGAGCCTCGCGGTGGAAGAGGCCTTGGGGACCATCAAGAAGGCTGGGGGCGAGGGAAGGAAGCTTGGATGAAATGGCTGATGCGACGATGCTCAAACTGCTTAAGATACACCCTAAAAGAAACCTGTCCAGTTTGTGGGTCCCCGACTAGGAATCCGCACCCTCCAAGGTTCTCGCCGGACGATAGGTACGCCCGGCAGCGAATGGAAGGATCTAGTGCGATTTCAGAAGTCTAGCGAACGTTATCACATGAAGGTCAGGGGCTGAGGGGTGGTAACTGCAATGTCCAAGAGCTGAGCGGGATCGCCCTGCCACCTCGCCCGGACCAGAATATACGAATTGCCCACAGGGAGTCCGGTCCAGTTGTAGACGAAATGCCCTGCAGTAGCATTGACCTTCGCTATGAAAGTCCAACTGGTTCCCGTGCTGGCTGAATATTCTAGGATGATCGGGGTTTTGTCAGTCGTTGTGTCAACGGGTTTTCCTGTCGAGGTCGTCAGGGTCCCCGTAATGGTGGTGTTTCCGCCTGTAGGCTTGACAATCGCCGGGGTAAGCTGGGTCGTCATAGACGGCTGGTTAGGGTACCTGAGTGAGTAAACGAGAACGTACGATGAGGAAGAGGCAAAGTCCTGGACGAAAAAGTTGGGAGACGGAGGTCCCGTATCATTCGCATCTGTCGGTTTTCCTCCTGGGTAACCATTTCGCATCAGGAGTCCGAGAACTGTATTGCTGGTTGGGATCTGGACCACGTTGGGTCGTGTCCCAACTTGACTCGTTATCCTCTCATCTGTTGTCTTGTTATCTATCGTCACGATACGATGGTATTCTGACGCGCCTGTCGATGGGTCCGTGATAATCTGCCTAAAACTCACGCTAGCAACCCCCATGGGGGTATTGATCGAGGTGTTGTTGCCTATACGGACCATCCAGTACCATTTGCTATCATCGCCGTATCCGCAGAAGGGCGGTCCACCTGAGCCGCAGAGCCCACGGTTGTTATAACTGACAAAGATGGCTACGTGAGTAATTCTCTCCTGCCGCATCAGTTGAACAGCGAGGGACTCGTTCAGCATGAAACCAGTCGCGATGTCCTTGATTGCGGTTGTATTCCCTGTCCCGTTATCTGAGAGGGTGGGCAGTCCAGTGTTCACGGTGATCCAGTAACCGTAGTCCCACCAGGTGAAGACAACACTTGAGTGCGGCAGATTATTGTTCATCCAAGAGAGAGCCTCAAGCCAGTCAGGCACGGCCGCGCGGACCGGAAGGCTGGCGGAGGCGATTGTCGTTGGCGTGTAGGCAGACTGAACGGCGTTGATGAAAGTCGGAACTACGAGGACTAGAATGATGAGCAAAATGCCCAGACTGAACTCCCTGCTTACCCTACTAGTGAAGCGTAGTTTCCGTCGGGGAAAGATGACCGCCTGCTGAATGATATCCATCGCAGGCTTTCCCAGCTCAACCACGGTTATCGCTGCGAGAGTCGACATTACCGGTGCCAGAATCAGGGTTAGCCGGACAAGGCTGGCCGCGAAGTAGAAGCCTGTTACGCCGAATATTATCAAGAGAACGTCGCCCTCGCGAAGCCGTTGAAAGGCAAAGAAGAAACCGAAGACACCCAAAATTATCAGGCTGCCCAGTTCGAGGTATAGGCTCGCCCACGTGGAAGGCCTGTTCTCAGCAACTGATGCAACAAGCGGAATACTGTTCCGCACGAAAGGGTTCACCGTTGCGAGGAATTTTCCCTGAAGCAAAGCACCGGACACTACCTTCGTACTTATCAGCCCAAAGATTATGACGGCTGCAGACGCGATTCCAAGACCTAAGACGCCCAGTCTTCCCCTGCTGGAAGGGGCAAGCCTTGCAAGCTCCATCACAACGAGGATGCCCATAACTCCGAGCAACGCGATGGTGGTACTCTCGGTCAGAAACGTGTGTCCGAGAAGCGGGATTTCTGTCCCGATGTACAGCATGAAACCAATGGTTATGCCATAGGAAAGGAAAAGTCGCGGGGTGTATCGCTTCAGAACCACTAAGGCCAAGGCGAACAATCCAAGCACCTCGGCGGCGTAACGGAAACTTCCCCATGAGAACGACATGTAGATGAGGCTGATGCTCGACATCATACTGTAGATTATCGTGCTCTTCAAACTCCTCCCGGGATTTACTGCTCGAATGAAGAATAGGAATGTCAGTATCATCGTAGGGACACCAACACCCTCGTTCCGGAAGAAACCTAGCTCCGTTCGACTGATGAGACTCGAGCTGAATGCGGTGAACAAAGCGGCGAACAGCCCCGCACTTTTCCCCCACATGTCCTTGGCGAAGAAGTATGTGACTAAGACGGCGAAGGCCCCGAGTATGATTGGGCTATAGACGGCCGCGTCATAGAGGCTGATGTTAACGCCAATCGACTGGAAGAACTGGTAGATCAAGGTCCCAGTGAAACTTGTCCCTGGGTAACTTGTGGACACTGGAGCGCGTCCGAACGGGAACCATTCGCTAGTATTCACATAGGTATACCACGACTGCCAGCCATTGGCTGTAACCTGCCGCATGTCGTTGAAGTTGAAATAAGGATCGAACTCAGAAATGTAAGCTCCCCAGCGAAGAGGAAGCAGTCGGACAAGTGATGCCAAAACGAGGGTCAAGGAGAGAATCGAATAGTGAAGAAACGTCGCCCGAGAGATCAGACCCAGATTCTTCCTAACTGCTCTGAAGCGAGAGGCAATACTTTCTCGTGTAAGGCCTGCTCGGAGTTCACTGAGGAAGCCTTCGGGTTCAACCTCCACTTCTAGCTAGCACTCTCTTTCTACAAGTCTTCAGTAGTTACGAGGAGATGGCTTCCCGTTCTTGCCGTTAATATTCTTGTGGTTGAAGCTTTCTCAGAGTATGCCCTTTCTAACAGCTCAGGGCCTGGGTTTCCTTTCGATGGACCGCGTTACTCCTTCTGAGCGCTGAAAACACGATTTGAACCTTCTGTACAACTATTCGTCCTTTCCGAGAATCATTCTACGCAAGTGGTTCGGCCATTGACTCCCTCCTTCCAGCTCTCCTCTCAAGGTACGCGTAGACAAAGATGAAACACCAGACGACTCCTAGACCAATCACAATCGAGCTCTCAATCTCGGGAAGCAAGTATAGGTGGTTACAGACGATCAGCCAAAGTGTCCCTAACAGTCCAAAATAGATGTAGTTGTGCTGGTGTCCAACCGCCCTTCCAGTGTACCTCCAAACCTGGATTGGAAGGCCTACAGGAAACTTTGCAATCGGAGCCATAAGCAAGAATATCCAGCTAATCGGTGCAAGCATGATCAGCCAGTTAATGCTTGCATTCCAAGGTGCTCGAAGCAACTGGAAAGTTCCTATCACGACGTAGACGAAGAAGACGGTTAGACCCAAGTATTGAAAACTGTACCACAGAAAGAGGCTATCGATTAAGGCCAACACTGCCATCCAGAAACGACCACTATAACGGCCCAGCCTCACTATTGGCACATTGATGGCATACCAAATCAGACCATAAGGAACGTAGGAAAACTCAGGATCATATCGAATAACCTTTCGAAGGTTGGAAAGACCAGGCAGAATATAGAATGATATATCTTTGTGAACCTGACGCTTGACTATCCATCCCAAGCGCAGGCCGGTCAGGCCAATAATTGCACCGATGACTTCCCAGCTCACGCCTACGCCACGTAGACAACGTTAGGATCGGCTTCTAATAGTCTTTCAAGCGGACTAGTGATTGACCGGCGAAAAGGATTGTGTTCTTTGAGCCTGTTCCTTCGCTTGTTCTCTGATCGAATATCTGTTGGGTCAAGAAGCCACTGGATTTGCTAGCTGACTTGGCAAAGTGCGTCTCGGATTACGAAGGTGGCTTTGTTCGGAGGGTCTCGACAGCTTCTTCGTAACAGGAAGCAGTTGCATCCCGTATCTACTTAACTAAGGAGGTCTCAACTAGAATGTGGGCCGAGTCATAGGCAAAGTCATTTAGACGTCGATCCTCGGTTCTACTGAATTGACCACTTGGTTCCCAATCCGGGAGCAAATGGGAGTATGGAGAATAGGATTGAAGTTTAGAGTTATTGATCTGGGACAAGATTATCCCGGGCATATTACTGACTTCGCTGATGCTCGTAATTCTTTCGTCAAAGATTTACCGGATGACGAATATGTCCTATTTGTCGACAGCGATGAAGAGGCTCCAAAGATGTTGCTGGACTATATCGGTAGACTAAAGCCCCAGTTCCCCTATTATTGGGTTAGGCGAATAGAGCTGGTGAACAACAAATACGTTCCAGTCTTCAATCCAAACTACAACGGAAGGCTCTGTTCTAACCGAGTTAGGTTTATCGGGAGAGTCCACGAAATGATCATTCCAAGAGAGCCCCATGGCGTGATAGATATTCCCATTATACACAACCACACAGGTCCGGCTTCGTACACAGGAGGAGCACAGAGCGGGCTGAAGCTCGGACTGTTAAAAGTGCGAGAAGTTGTTCGCGGATGGTAGTAAGAGTGAAGACTGTAGTTGTTAGGTTTCAACCACCTGAGACCTACGGTGGATTCGTGTCCAGCATAGTCAATCCTGTCCTTAACGAGTTTAGCCACTTTCTCATCCTTGATAGCGACACTGTGTGCGATTTTTCCGTTGACAATGTTGCCGAGCAATTCGGGATCGCCGACATTGTTGGATTCAACGTCATCTCTTCCTCTAGAACCTTTAGGCTCTGGGAAAAGATGACCTACTGGTTGAAACTGTCGCCTCGCGTAAGAGGATGCGCTATGCTTCTTTCTTCTGATTTTCTTCGGCGTATCAGAGGTTACCCTACGGGCGAGTTTGTTGACACCGTCCTGCTACAAAAGAGTAAGCGTACAGTGATTGCCCCCTTCACCGTTTATCACTTCCAGCGTTTTGATTTGAAACACTCAGTCATGCGGCAGGTTTCGGATGGAAAGTTTCGGGCAGAACTTCGTTACCCATTCTGGAAGACCCTTGTTCACTCCGTATTCAGAGTTCGTCCGTTCGTCGTACTGTCATACGTTTTTCATAGAATTCCGAGAGAGCGAGAAATGTAACTTCAGTCACTTTCGTTGATCGACCCGACTGGCTACAGATTCAGGAGGGGTGAAAGATCTCCCTCCAAGAAATAACTTCTCGGATCAACCTAGGGGATCGACGAACCTACCGGTCATCCTGACTGATAACGAGACTGAAAATTCGCGGTTAGAAGCAGCTTAGAAATTTGAGTCCTCTTACCGGGGCTTAAGGCTGGCGAACAGGTGTCTGTCGCTGAGCCATCGAGTGTCATAATTCTTCTCTTGCAAGTAATTCTCGAATTCCTTTCTGGCTCCTTTATCGTGTACTTCGATGATCCATCTCAAGATCCTTCCTGTTTCAATGCTTGCTTCGGCACCATGAATCACTCTCCACTCGGCTCCTTCGACATCTACTTTCACAAGGTCTACACTCTGCTTTACTAATGAGTCGAGCTTAACGGTTCGAACGGGAAGGCTCGTGACCGTGCGAACTTCTGTTCCGCCTAGGTCATGAGCGAATACCGGTTCGCTGAATTCTAGTGAATGTCGACCCCTCACAGTCTTGACAAAGAGAATTGCCGTCCCATCGTGGTCCGAGACAGACTCGTCCAGCGCGATTACATTTCGGAGCTTACCCGTTGCAATCGTGAGGTTGAGTCTCCGGAAGGATGCTGGATTGGGTTCGAAGGCAGTAATCGCATCAAAGTTTCTCGATAGCAGCACAGAATAGTAGCCGTCGTCAGATCCCACATCTAGGAATAAGCTTCCTCTGATCGTCAACGCTGTTTTGACGACTTCTTTCTCGAAGCCGAATTTGGTTCTGACATCTATCCATGTTCTGACGAGTTCTGGGATCTTGATTTTTTCAAGGTAGTCGGTTGTTGAGGCCAGACCTGCAGTTAGAAAAATCTCATAATTCTTCAATCTGCCAAAAAATACTCTGAACACTCGTCTAACAGCTAGGTATGGGATTACAAGGATCATGAAACCGATGTTGACTCGCATAGTCGTCTTTCTGTGAGGTGGTTCAGGTTGTTGAATATTTCGATACGTCCTTAGCTATATTGGACGGCACTCAAAATTTGGTTTAGGATTCGTGGAGTTCAACCCGAGGCCTCACAGCGCCGGTTGAGGCCGATAGCGACTAGAGGACCGGAGATCGTTGGAGTTTGGTCCCGCAGTCCTTGCAGAAAATGGCCTCACGTGGGTTGTCAGTCCTACAGGCTCCGCATTGATTCCCGTTGGATGCCGCTCTGGGAATGGTAAAGGTCCTGCTCTCTCCGGAGTAGAGGTTAAACTTGTCTCCTCGACTGCATCGGAACCTTGAGACACGGTATCGTTGAAATCTCCACTCCCGTTCTGGAGGACTAGAAACTTCAAGTCCACATTTCGGACAACTTATGCTCATAGATTCCCCGAGCATTTTCCAGGTAATCAGTTATTTAAGATGAGACTTGAACTAGTCCGGAGAGATAGCCTTCGCCGTAAGACTTCTCAATCCGACGATTCCCTTCCCAATCGAATTCTCCGGCTCCGTGACAACCTAGAACATCTGCCGGACTGACCTCTTCCCGACAACCGTGAATTTGCAGGAGGCCCGCAATGAATAGTCCAGCTTTTCTCAGCCTGAATTGCTTGATATCCCTCACTTGGCCATTTGAATCGAAGAGGAGTTCGATCTCTTTCATGAGTTCGACGTACTGAACGGTGATGGCGCCGGGGGTGGGATTTGAACCCACGAGGGCCTAAGGCCCATCGGATCTTTGCAACCAGGCAAACTGGCTTAGCAATCCGACGCCCTACCAGGCTAGGCGACCCCGGCCTACCAAGCTCAAACAAAATGTTCGTCTAAATAACTGTTCCAGAAAAACGATTACGTAGCGACCTGTCAGTAAAGTTCTCTCCTTCTAGCAGTCAGATTAATGGTCATCTCCGCTACGTCCTCTCCATACTCAGAGATGCGTTTCAAGCTCTCAAGCGCCAGTCTTACCGCGACAACAGTCTTCTGGTTGAGACGGAAGTCGAAGAGCTTCTCCATCACATCTTCAGCATCCTTCTCAATTCTTTGGGCAGAGAGGATTGAAGTGTTAGCCAAGGCTCCGTCTACTTTCGTCAGGGATTTCAGAGCATCTTCCAAGACAGAACTGGTCAAGTCACTCACCTTAGACAAGTCGTCAACAAGTCGCCGTGGAAGGGGAGCTTCGATCTCTGAGGCCATTCTCGCTATTGTGGTCGCATGATCGGCTATTCTCTCAAGGCTCTTCGAAACAACTCGATAGACAAGGCAATCTCGGGGATCCGATAACCCAATCTCTTGAATCAGGCTCCGGTTCAATACAGCCATTGTTAGTTGTCGTATTAGGAACAGATAGAATCGGTCAACTTCTTCATCTCTCTTGACAATCTCGTCAGAGAGAGCGATGTCCCTATTCTTCAGCGACTCCACGGCGTCCCGTAGCATGAGTTTGGAAATGAGACTCATTCTTGAGATCACCTTTGGGGCGGGGAAATCACCATAGGTTGAAAGGCATTGAACTATCAGTTCATCCTTAGATTCTTCAATAATCTCGGATCCGACGAACATCCGTCGGGCAGCTTCTCTGAGGTAAGTGCGGAGGTCGGGCCGTGACGCGGTTGGAAATCGTATCTTTATGAGATCATATCCCGCCAAATACTGAGCGACAACAATTCTCAAGATCTGCTCCCTGTCTTGATCCTTTGAAGGTGTGAGTGTGATCTCCGCGCCTTTGCTCTGACCAGCAGGGATCTTCTCGTGAGGGACGAGGGTAAGAGACGAATCTGACCTTGGAAGTACTGCCACTACGTCTCCCGCTTTGAGACCTTGCTCCTTTACCCAATCCTTGGGGAGAGAAACAGTATAGCTCGCTCCTCCAGTCATCTGGAGCCTTCTAAGCTCGACTTGCTTCATTTGCTGAGCTCCTCCATTGGTCTATGTATATACCTGCTCCAGCTATATATTCGGTGAGTTATCTACTTATTGCTTGAAGTGCATTTCAGGTATTGCGTGATGATCAAGGTGTTTACGAACCGATCAGCAGGATCTGACTTGTTTCGAGTTGCGTATCCTGATACAGGGGAGAGTGGCGACGCCTATGATATCCATGTGCAGACAGGACCCATCATAGGGCGGGTGGCTTGAATTCAAAGTTCTCTTTCCTTGTGCCTCAATACTGCCCCGTGATACGGCTGAAAGCGGTGACACTTATGATGCAGAAGTCGATAATTCTCTGCGGAGATAGGTTGGTTTCTTAAACCATGTCCATGAGCGTAGATAGGCCAACTATAGCCTCTGATCAGCGTTCCTCGTTGGCTACTGAACTAGAGAATATTGTGATCTACTGACATCCATAGGCAATCAGTATTATCAGTGGCACGACTAATTACTCGGTCACCTTAGTAGTTTGCACCGAGTGCAATGTCTGCCAGTAAAGATGTAGTGATTAGAACCACGGGAATAAGCAAGTCAATTTTCGTTATCAGTTTGGTAATCGTTGCGGCTGTTAGTGGGGTCGCAGGCTTTTTCGTACCCGGACTTCTCAAGCAGTCATCGTCAGTGATTACGATTAATGGGGCAGGGTCCAGCTTTGTATTTCCATTGCTGTCTGCCATAGACGCGAATTACACTGCAAGTAATCCAAACGTTCAGATCAACTATCAGTCTGTTGGAAGTGGAGCAGGTATAACTGATTTCAGCACGAAGATCGTTGACTTTGGTGCCACAGACGCGCCACTGTCGGGAGGACCAATTGGTCAGAGAGCTAATATCACAAGAGATACGGGTACTCCTCTTACTATTCCCGAATCCATTGGTGCCGTTGCTGTAGCCTACAATGTCAACGGGATTAGTACGGGCCTCAAGCTCAACGCAACTGTCGCGGCTATGATCTTTCAAGGCAATATCACGCAGTGGAACGACCCGATCATTGCCAACATGAATTTGGGCGTCAATCTTCCCAGCTCCACTATAACTGTAGTCCATCGGTCAGACAGTTCCGGGACCACATTCATATTCTCAAGCTGGCTTAACTCCTCAAATTCCCATTTTCCGTGGAAATTGGGGGTAAGCAAGACGCCTAAATGGCAGTATGGCACTCAAGCCACGTACCTTTCCCTTCCACAAAATGTGGGAGTCGCCGGTGGAGTACAGCAGAATCCCAACACGATTGGGTATGTAGAACTAAACTATGTTCTTTCAACCACTCCACCAATGACCTACGCAACCGTCTTGAATGGAGACCGGAACGGTTACGTCCTTCCTTCACTGACAACGTCTACATACGCAGTCAACAACTCGACTGCGAGCCTACCAACAGGAGATGGCGATTGGTCCAAAGTCACTCTCCTAAACGCTCACGGCGGATCCTCCTATCCGATTGTAAGTTTCACCTACATTCTTGTCTTCAAAGAGCTATCAGTCGTTCCTGGCATGACGCAGGCGAAGGCCCAGGCATTCGTCAACTATCTCTGGTATGTAGTACATAACGGACAAGATCAGGCAACGAAGCTATCGTTCGTAGCTCTCCCCTCTCCAGTCAGAACCATCGATGAGGCAACGATCAGGATGATGACCTACAACAGCGTAGCCTTGCATAGCTAGTACGGCTCTGAGCGATTAAGATCATCAAACCATCACTCCTCGTCCTGTCCAACCATGAGCCTTTCGGAAGAGGCAAGGCCGCAACAAGCCAAGACCCCAGCTCGAAGGCGATTGGATGCTCTCCGCACACCGCGACGGTTTTCCGCTGACGACTTATTCGAAACCTCCTCGACAATCTTTGCCGCGATCATCATTCTCATCATCGTCGTAACTTCCGTCCTTCTCATTCGAGGCTCGATCCCAGTTCTGCAGAGTTTCAAGACTGGTTTCTTTACTGGTACAAACTGGATTTCAGTAGCGGGGAGTGAGTCGTACGGTGTCCTCCCCTACGTTTTAGGCACGCTTGTCACTTCGGCAATCGCAGTTGCGGTCGGGGTGCCGTTGAGTCTGGGCATCGCAATTTTCCTGGCCGAGATGGCGCCTTGGTCTTTGAGGAATGCCTTGTCTCGGGTCATTGAGCTCTTGGCCGCGGTTCCTAGCATTATCTACGGTTTCTGGGGGCTTTTCGTGTTCCGCTTTTGGGTCAGAGATTACCTTGAAGCGCCAATCTCGAGCTATGTGGGCGCATTTCCGGTCTTTCAGGGGACCCCATTCGGTCTGGACATTCTCACTGCGGGTTTGATTCTTGCCATTATGATCATTCCTACAGTTTCCTCCATATCTAAGGACGTGATGATGGCTGTTCCGTCCTCTCAGAGAGAAGCAGCCTACAGCATCGGAGCAACGCGATGGGAGGTTGTCCGAACAGGGGTCCTCGGATACGCCCGTTCAGGAATCTTCGGGGCGATAATTCTGGGGTTGGGGAGAGCGGTGGGGGAGACAATGGCTGTCACGATGGTCATAGGAAACGCGTCAGGTCCTGCAGCTCTTCCCACCTCCCTATTCAAACAGGGTGCCACAATGGCCTCGGTCATCGCCAACGAGTTCAGCGAGGCAGAGCCCGGCTCTCTTCATCTTTCCGCTCTAATCGGTATTGGACTTACGCTCTTTCTGTCTGCAATCGTGATCAATGTTTTCGCGCAATTGATGGTTTGGAAAGTCTTGAAGGTTCGAGCGGGGTCCGTAGAGTAGTCTTGTCGAACCAGTCTTTTAGAAGGTTCAAGGATAAACTTGCCTATGGCCTTGGCGTTCTTTGCGTCGTACTTGCCATGTTGCCATTGGCGAGTATTCTCTTTGAAGTTGTCGGAAAAGGTCTGCCTGCGATTAGCCTCGGCTTTCTTACAAAGACAACTGGCAACATAACTGATCCAAGCAGTGGAATTGGGAACGCCATAGAAGGAACCCTGATTCTCATCGGAGTGACTAGCTTGATTGCTGTTCCTATAGGCTTGCTCGCAGGGATCTACTTGGCAGAATTTGGCGACAACAAGTTCGGTAGAACGATAAGATTCCTAAATGATGTGCTAGCTGAGTTCCCTTCCATTGTAATAGGAATCCTAGCGTTTTCTGTCGTGGTAATTGCAATTGGGCATTTCTCAGCGATAGCTGGCGCAGTGGCACTGTCAATCATAATGCTTCCAATCGTAACTCGGACTACTGAGGAGTCTATCAAACTAGTTCCGAGTTCTATTAGAGACGCCTCGATGGCACTAGGCATCAGGAGATGGAGAAGCAGTCTGAGCATTGTCTTGGTCACAGCCAAGGACGGGGTGATTACGGGAATCCTCCTCTCAATTGCTAGAATCTCCGGGGAGACGGCTCCTTTACTCCTCACGGTGCTGGGAAGCGGGTTCTTCTTCTCAGGCCTGGATCAGCCAATCGATGCTCTTCCTCTGAGAATATTTACAGATTACAAGAATTCCAATTACCCATCTCCGCTCGCACAGGGTTGGGGAGCGGCCCTCGTCCTCATAATGCTGGTTCTTGGTTTGAACCTTAGCGTTAGGCTGCTAACAAGAGGCAGGTCTAGTTTTGCGAGGGCACGGGCTTGACATTGTCACTGCAAGTGGAAGAACTGAAACCTGCAAATAGTGAAGCCACCTCAATCAGAGGTACGTTGGAGAAGTTCAAGATCCAGACGGAGAAACTGAACGCTTGGTTTGGAAATAACCATGTACTCAAAGACCTGTCAATCAACATCAAGGAAGACGAAGTAACTGCTATAATCGGACCTTCTGGGTGTGGGAAGTCCACCTTCATACGATGCTTGAACCGCATGCACGAGCTGGTCCCTGGAGCGAGATCTTCGGGCGCAGTCTTGCTCGACAACGCTAACGTCTACGCGAGAGGAATAGACCCGGTCACGGTTCGAAGGAAAGTGGGTATGGTTTTTCAGAAGCCCAACCCATTTCCGACGATGTCAGTGTACGATAACGTTGCCGCGGGACTCAAATTGAACGGGATCAGGGACCACCAGAAGTTGGACCGGGCGGTTAAGCGGAGCCTTGAACTGGCATTTCTATGGGACGAAGTAAAAACGGAGTTGGACAAATCCGGGGCCAGCCTGTCCGGTGGGCAGCAACAGAGGCTTTGCATCGCCAGAGCACTGGCAGTCGAGCCTGAGGTCATATTGATGGATGAACCATGCTCAGCTCTGGACCCTGTAGCTACTGCCAAGATAGAGGAGTTGATCTCGAGCTTGAAGGCTCAGTACACAGTGGTCATCGTGACTCACAACATGCAACAAGCAGCCAGAGTCTCTGATAATACTGCCTTCCTCTACTTGGGTCAACTGATAGAATACGGCGAGACCACTCAGTTGTTCGAGAATCCAACAGAAGAGCTCACTGAACGCTACCTTACAGGTAAATTCGGTTAGTGGTTGATTTTTGGCAAGACTCATGGATATTGGCCTTGAACGGCTGAGGAACATGGTTCTCGACATGGCAGACTTATCCGAGAAAACAGTGTCAACTTCAATCGACGCTTATGTTCAAGGAAAAGACCTCCGCGAGAGGATATACGCTTGGTCTGAACAACTTCGCATGCTTCAAGACGAAGTCAGCGAATTGGCTGTAGAGCTAATTGCCAGGTACCAACCGGTGGCCTCAGATTTGCGATTCATCAAATCATGCATGGAAGTTGCCTATGGGTTCTCGCGGTTCGGAAGATACGCCCACGATATTTCAGATGTCCTCGGAATATTTGGCGACCTATCAAAATGCGATAAGACCACGATAGAGCAGGCGGGAGATCAAGCGAAGAACATGATCCGGGTGAGCATCAAAGCATTTACAGAACGAAACGTGGAACTCGCATCCAAACTGAAGAAGATGGATGATGTCGTCGATAACACTTACTTGGGGTTCGTCAAGAACTCGGCTTCGAACCCTTTGGGAGACTTAAAATGCACAGTCTCTGGGACATTGATCCTCCGTTATCTGGAAAGAATAGCAGACCACGCGACATATGTCGGCGAAAGCGTCCTGTATATCGTCTCCGGAGAACGAGCCGCAAGGAAGTAGGCTGCTTACGTCAATCTAGGATCCACCTAGATGCTTCAAAACCATCTAGACGCTTATTCTAAGAGTGTCAAACAGTCTACTTGGAGATAGCAACGGTCACAAGCGCAGCTCTTCATAGAGAAACGATTTGACTCAGATGCGATTCGCCCCACGCGTTGTCTCATCGGGCTCAAGGAAACTTCTCATTCCGAGAGGGAAAATATTCTTTCAATTACTCGAAGAAGAGTCGAAGAATGCATTGGCGGGAGCCGTACAATTCAGTGAGCTAATCCAGAACTTCGACCATTTGGCAGACAAAAGGGACAAAATAAAGAACATCGAACACCATAGCCGGGGCGATCATGGGAGTAGGTTCAACCCGCAGACTGTCAGCGGTGAGATGGGAAGTTGCTCGCAGAATAGTCTACGCCTGGGAGCTCACGATTCCCGCCGCCGCGGCCGCAATAGCTGGTCTATCATACGATCTTCTGAGCCTCGCGGGTCTCCGCTAGAGATACCTTGCTAACTGAGTCGAATCTAGTAGACAATGACGCCAAGGAATGGGAGAATAGACTGACTTGCATTCGAACCTGCTCGACGCACGCGCTCCCGAAAGAGCTCTATGACTCTTTGCGGAAGATCAAACAATATTGGTGGGAGCGGTTCCCGACCCAGGCGTTGTATATTCCGAGAGGTAGTAGCCGCTTATCATCGTGCAACCAGACCCTCTCGTCTTTCGGGACCCATGTCTCTGCTAAGCTTGTCAACGTTTCAAATGCGAGCGGATGCAACCGACCCTCTGAGAAGACATTGTTCGTCACGACCACCAAATATCCTCCAACCTTCATAACTCGGTAGACCTCGTCAAAGATTCGCTTTTGGGCATCCAGAAATTCCCCATAATCATTGATATTTCCAATGTCTTGCGGATCGTCACTGTAGACCGTGTCCAATCCTCTTTCCACACGTTCACGTTGCCGAAGGCTAGCGCGCTTCAACTGGTTCCAGTATGGGGGCGATGAGATGCAGAAATCGAACTCGTGAACCTCACTTCTCTCCAAGATCTTGCGCAAGCCACGAGAATCCCCTTGCAGCACAAGTTGCCGGGTCTCGTTAGCAGATGTAGCCTCCTTGAGCCTCAACCTCGCCATTGACGCATATCGGGGGTTGATCTCAACTCCGACCCCGTTACGCCCTGCGGCTCTTGCGGCGAGGAGGGTGCTTCCTGTTCCCAGGAAAGGATCTAGCACCCACATGTTCCGTTTAGTAAAGAATTCTACAAACTCTCGGACAAGAGTCTCAGGAAAACCGGCTGGATGGACCAGCTTGGTTCTATCCCTGCGCGGTGGGCTATGTTTGAACCAAGATTTTGTGAACTTGATCCAGTCTTTGCCAGAGAGATGGTTCAGTCGGTTCGTTGGTTTGGGTTTCTTGCGAAGTTCGTCTTTTGGTAGCAAGAGCTTTATCGTCGATCCCCTTGTCAGAAACTAGGTTTATTAACGGGTTTCCGGCGGGGGTACTTTTCACCTGTGGTAGGTCGGACTCTAAGCCGTCCCCCGCTCCCGAGGTAGCTACTAATAATTGGTAAAGAAGCAAGACAAGGAGAAGGAACTCTCTTACGACGTATTCAAGCACGAACTTGTTCCCAAACATGTCCTCCTCAAACCTGAAGAAGCACGAGAAATCCTAGGCCGATATCACATCAAGCCCTTCCAGCTTCCGTACGTAAAATCTAGCGATCCGGCGGCGAGGACCATCGGTGCCAAGCCGGGAGACATAATCAGGGTCATTCGGAAGAGCGCTACCGCAGGTGAATCAGACTTTTACAGATATGTCGTGGAAGATTTTTGAAAATGATTTTTGGAGAAAATTGAAATGGCCGTAACAACCCAACAGCTTTGGAACCTGTCTAAGGAGTTCATCAAGGACAGCGGGCTCGTTCGTCAACACATCGATTCATACAACGACTTCGTCGAGAGAGGACTTCAAGCAATCGTAGACGAAGTCGGAGAACTGCCCATCGAAATCGGAGATTATCCACTGAGGATCAAACTAGGTAAGATAGAGATTGGAGCACCCCGAGTGATCGAAGTCGATGGCACCGAGAGATCGATCTATCCTGCCGAGGCCAGAATTCGAAATCTAACCTACGCAGCACCGCTCCACATGGAAATGATTCCTGTGATCGGCGAGAGAGAAGGTCAGCCCGAAATGGTCTACATCGGTGACCTACCAGTCATGCTCAAATCCAGAATCTGTCTCCTCTCGAAACTCTCACCCGACGATCTTGTGGGCGTCGGAGAAGATCCACTGGACCCTGGTGGATACTTCATTGTAAACGGATCAGAGCGAGTCATAGTCGCATTGGAAGATCTCGCTGCGAACCGGATTCTCGTAGACGTCGAACACACCGGCGTCAATCCAACCTACAAGGCCAAAATATTCTCCACGACCGTTGGTTTTCGAGCACGAATCGAGGTCGCCCTGAAGAGCGACGCGGGAATCTACGTAACAATGCCCGGAATTCCCAGCGACATACCTCTCATGATCCTCATGCGAGCCCTCGGGTTCGAAGAAGACGCCAAGATCGCAGAGTTCGTAAGCACCGACCCCGACATACAAGATGAACTCGAAGCCTCATATGAGAAATCGCTAGAAGCCAACAACGTTCACGATGCCCTACTGTATCTCGGCAACCGCCTGGCTCCAGGGCAGGTGGATGAATACCGATTAAAGAAAGCTGAATCTGTGTTGGATCGAAACTTTCTCCCACACCTGGGCAGAATGCCCTCCGAACGAAGGGAGAAGGGACTCTTCCTGACCGAAATTGCTGCTCGAATAATAGAAGTCAAGCTCGAACGACGCACTTCCGACGACAAGGATCACTATGCGAACAAACGACTCAAATTAGCCGGCTCCCTCTTAGCTGAACTGTTCCGGATATCCTTCCGAAATCTTACTCGGGACCTCAAGTACCAGCTTGAGAGAATAACAATCAGACGGCACATAGAATTCTCCATCGCCAACGCGATCAGGCCTGGAATAATCACAGAGAGAGTCCAGCACGCAATTGCCACCGGAAACTGGGTAAGGGGAAGAATCGGAGTAACACAACTACTAGACAGGACAAACTTCGTCAGCACTCTAAGCCATCTTAGAAGGCTGCAGTCTCCCCTCAGCCGTAGCCAGCCGAACCTCGAAGCTAGAGACCTTCACCCCACCCATTATGGAAGGCTCTGCCCCGATGAGACACCTGAAGGCTCGAACTGCGGACTCGTCAAGAACCTCGCCCTCTCCAGCAGCATATCTGTCGGAATCGAGCCCAGAGAAATGGTCGACAAGCTTCGCAGAATGGGCGTAACCCCCATTGAAGACTCTGACAAAAAACTGAGATCAATTGGTGGCAAAGTCATAGTTGACGGGATACTGGCGGGATACGCAAAAGATCCCTCAGCACTCGCCGGAGAACTCCGAGAACTCAGACGCGAAGGAAAAATGAGCTCCGAAGTCAATTTCTCATTCCATCCCCCAGAAGCAAGGGGAGGAAGAGCCGATTTACATGTGAACTGCGACGCTGGAAGAGTCCGACGTCCACTAATTGTGGTTGACAGCGGCCGACCACGACTGACCGAGGACCACCTTATCCAACTCGAACAGGGACGAATCGCCTGGCAAGACCTGATCAGATCAGGAGTCGTAGAAATGCTGGATGCAGACGAAGAAGAAAACGCCCTGATCGCCATGTACGAACACGACCTTAAGAAAGACCACACTCATTTGGAAATCGCGCCCTACGTGATGCTTGGAATAGCCGCAAGCCTCATCCCATTCCCCGAACACAACCAGTCTCCACGAAACGCCTACGAGTCAGCCATGGCGAAACAAGCCTTGGGCGTTTTCTCGACCAACTTCTTCACCAGGGTTGACTCCCGATCCCATCTCCTCCACTATGCACAGACGCCCATCGTCCAGACGAAACCGATGGAGGTCTTCAACTATCTCGAACGCCCTTCCGGACAAAACGTGGTCGTGGCAATCCTATCTTTCCAAGGCTACAACATGGAAGACGCGATCATCATTAACAAGTCCTCCGTCGACAGAGGCCTCTTTCGCTCAACCTTCTACAGAATCTACGAAGCCGAAAGCAGACAGTACCTCGGAGGACTGCGGGACAAGTTTGAGATTCCGGAAGCCGGTATCAGAGGATACCGCGGGGACCGCTACTACCGATTAATCGAAGAAGACGGAATGATCTCCCCCGAAGCAGAAGCCACAGGCAACACCGTACTTGTCGGACGAACCAGCCCGCCAAGATTCATGGAAGAATATCGCGAGTTCGAAGCCAAAGGCCCTACCAAACGAGACTCTTCAGTCACGATGAGACCCTCAGAACAGGGAACCATCGACCAAGTCTTCGTAACCGAATCTATCGAAGGAAGCAAACTTGTCAAGGTAAAGGTAAGGGACCTCCGTATTCCCGAACTAGGCGACAAGTTCGCTTCTCGTCACGGACAGAAAGGAGTCATAGGACTCCTTGTACCACAAGAAGACATGCCGTTCACAGTCGACGGAGTCGTTCCCGACGTTATCATCAACCCTCATGCGATACCGTCAAGAATGACAATCGGCCAGTTTGTAGAAACACTCGGTGGAAAACTGGCGTCCCAAATGGGAGAGATTATGGACGGAACAGCTTTCGAAAACATTGGACCCCAAGCCATCGGCGACATGTTAACCAAGCTTGGCTTCGAGAAGAGTGGACGAGAGCCCCTTTACAATGGGATTACTGGCGAACGGCTGGCCGCAGACTTGTTCATCGGCGTCGTCTACTATCAGAAACTCCATCACATGGTGGCGGACAAGATGCACGCCCGAGCCAGAGGCCAAGTCCAAATGCTCACACGTCAACCGACCGAGGGTAGAGCCAGAGGGGGAGGATTACGATTTGGAGAGATGGAGAGGGACTGCCTCATCGGACACGGAGCATCGGCCTTACTTCGCGACAGATTGCTAGAAGAATCTGACAAATACATTGCGTACGTCTGCGAGACCTGCGGCACCCTCGCCTATCATGATATCAAGCAAAACAAGTACATTTGCCGTATCGACGCTGAGAAAGCGGTGATTTCCCCTGTCGCAATATCCTACGCGTTCAAGCTCCTAGTCCAAGAGCTCATGGCTCTCGGAATCGCACCTCGACTCAACCTAGAGGAGAGAGCATAACCATGTCTCTCGCGACAATGGAAGAAGCTCACAAAGTAATCCAGAGCATCCGATTCACACTATTATCACCCTCAGAGCTTCGAAAACTATCAGCAGTGGAAGTTCAGGCAGCAGACACTTACGATGAGGATGGAGTCCCGATTGTATCCGGGTTGATGGACGGCAGACTAGGGACTCTTGAGCCGCGCCAAAAGTGCAAGACCTGCGGCAACACCGCCTCCGCCTGCCCCGGGCACTTTGGCCACATTGAATTGGCTGAACCTGTTATCCATGTTAGCTTCGCAAAGCTCACTCATCGACTCCTCTCAATTACCTGCCGAAACTGCGGCAGAATACTGCTAAGTGAAGAGAAGATCGAGAAGTTCAAAGTACGCCACGCCGATCTCAAACAACGGCTCAACACCGTCCCCGACGCCTTCCTGGACGAGATCATCAAAGACGCCAAGAAGGCCCAGCAGTGTCCTCATTGTGGGCAAAAACAGTACCCAATCGAACATGGCAAGCCCACCACCTTCCACGAGATTGTGGCCGAGGGAGGCGCGGTGCGATTAACTCCCAGTACTGTCCGAGAGAGGCTTGAGAGAATTCCTGACGATGACCTCATTCTTCTCGGAATGGATCCGAAAGCCGCGCGACCCGAGTGGGCTGTCCTACAAGTCATGCCCGTCCCTCCCGTCTCGGTCAGACCCTCAATAACTCTAGAGTCCGGCATCAGGTCGGAGGACGATCTTACTCACAAGCTCGTCGACATCATCAGGATCAATCAGAAACTCCGCGAGGCACTTGAATCCGGAGTTCCAATCAACATCATTCAAGAACTCCACGAACTGCTCCAATACCACGTAACCACCTACTTCGACAACGAGGTCTCAGGCTTGCCCCCTGCGAGACACAGGTCGGGAAGGGCGCTGAAGACACTCGTTCAGCGATTGAAAGGAAAAGAGGGAAGATTCAGAGGCAACCTATCTGGCAAAAGAGTTGACTTCTCAGCCCGAACAGTTGTATCCCCTGATCCGAATCTGGATATTAACGAGGTCGGAGTGCCCCTCGACGTTGCAAGCCGCCTAACGATTCCCGAGAAAGCTACTGACTACAATCTCGAAGAGATGAAGCGGCTTATCAGCAACGGCCCCGACACATATCCAGGGTCACTATACATTGTCCGTCCGGACGGCCGACGGGTCCGGCTAGAATTCGTCACAGATAGAAAAGTTGTCGCTGAAGCGCTTCAGCCAGGCTTCGTCGTCGAGAGACATCTCAGAGATGGCGACATTGTGCTCTTCAACCGGCAACCGAGCCTGCACAGAATGTCCATCATGGCACACCGCGTCCGAGTCCTCCCCTACAAGACCTTCAGGCTCAACCCAACCGTTTGCCCGCCATACAACGCGGACTTTGACGGTGACGAGATGAACCTCCACGTTCCACAAGGCGAAGAAGCCAGGACCGAGGCCCGCCTCCTCATGCAGGTCCAGGACCAGATTCTCTCCCCAAGATACGGAGGGCCGATCATTGGAGCGATCCGAGACTCGCTTACCGCCGCATTCCTTCTAACGCAAAAGTCAACACTTCTGGATCGTCCGACTGTCTCGAAGCTACTTGCAGCAGCCGGCTTCGAGGGACCTATGCCAGAACCGGCGGTAGCAAAACCCGAAGAGAAATGGACAGGCAAACAGATTTTCAGTATCGTCATTCCAAAGGGCTTCAATTTCGTCTCGAAATCCAACCTTTCAAGCTACTACAAGTGCGCGGATTGCGACAAGGGAGTTCTTCACGACTGCCCATATGATGCTTTCATCGTTATCAAAGACGGTGTCCTTGAGCAGGGCGTGATCGACAAGGCGTCTATCGGAGCTGAAAAATCAGAGAGCCTCTTCCATCGTATTGTCAAGGACTATGGGGCGGAGGATGCAAGAACGTTCCTCAACGCGGTTACAAAGCTTCTCGATCGATACATGGTTCTTCGAGGCTTCACATACGCGTTCGACGAACTCGAGATTCCCGCAGCCACCAAGGAAAAGATCGCAAAGGCCATTGCCAAGGCCGAAGAGAAAGTCAACGAGTACATCGACAGCTACCGCAAAGAGACCCTGGAACGGTTGCCGGGCCAATCATTGGAAGAATCATTGGAGCTCTACATCATGAACGAGCTCTCTAGAGCGCGAGATGTAGCGGGCGAGTTCGCTGACCAGTACTTCCAGATGGACAACAGCGGCGTGATCATGAGCAGGGCGGGAGCCCGAGGGTCAACACTCAACATATCCCAGATGACCGCAAGCGTCGGCCAACAATCGATCAGGGGAAAGAGAATCCTCCGAGGATATCGCGGTAGAGCATTATCGTTCTTCAAACCCGGAGATGCAGGGGCGGCGGCTCGAGGATTCGTTTACAACTCCTACCGAGACGGGCTTGAACCCATCGAATTCTTCTTCCATGCGATGGGTGGCAGGGAAGGACTGGTGGATACGGCGGTCAGAACTCAGCAGAGCGGATACATGCAACGACGCCTAATCAACGCGCTGGAACATCTCAGAGTCGAATACGATTCGACTGTCAGAGATTCCCGGGGCAACATTATCCAGGTCCGTTACGGCGAGGATGGTGTTGACACGGCGAAGAGTGATCACGGCAAGGCTGTGAACATCGATCGGCTCATAGAACGCATTCGGCTTACAATGAAGAAGGGAACGGCGGCGACCAAGGAATACGTTGAGGACGAGGTGGATAAGGCGAACAGTACTCTCTCGCCCCTGATACTCAACAAGCTGCGCCAGAGCCTGGTAAACGCGAAACTGCCCAAGCCCGCCGTTGACGAGACAGTGTTAGAGGCAATAGAGAACTACAAACGCGCCTTGGTCGAGCCGGGCGAGGCTGCAGGAATTGTCTCCGCCCAGTCCATCGGGGAGCCTGGTACGCAAATGACGCTGCGAACCTTCCATTTTGCAGGAGTCCGAGAGCAAAACGTGACCTTGGGACTTCCAAGACTCATAGAGATCGTGGACGCACGCAAGATCCCCTCAACCCCAAACATGACGGTGTTCTTGGATGCGAAACACCGGGCGAGCAGAGAGAAGGCTCAGGAAGTAGCTACACAGCTCACCCATGCTACGCTGGGCGATATCGCCAGCACGTTCGAGTCCGATGTTACACGGATGAGGATCGATGTAAAACTGAACCCGCAAGTGATGCGGGAGAGGGAGATTACCGTCCAGGACGTGCGGGATGCTGTAAAACCGCCGAATTGCGAGGTCAAAGTCGAAGGATACCATGTAGAAATCAAGTCGAAGGAGCTTGAGATCCCCCAGTTCAGACGCCTCGCAAGCAAACTCCTGGTCCATCACGTCAAAGGTTTGCCTGCAGTCCGAAGAGCTCTCGTTATCGAGGAGAAAGGTGAATGGATAGTTAGAACGGAAGGGTCAAGCCTCGCTTTGGCCTTTGAAGTCCCGGGCGTTGACACAAGCCGGACAGTAAGTAACAACATCAACGAGACCGCTGTTGTTCTCGGAATCGAAGCAGCCCGCAATGTGATAATAAAAGAAGCGGTAGGAGTACTGGAGGAACAGGGTCTAGACGTAGACATTCGACACGTGATGCTAGTAGCCGATATGATGACCTCGTCAGGCGAGGTCCTCCAAGTTGGACGCCACGGTGTCAGCGGAGAGAAAGCGAGCACCCTTGCCAAGGCAGCCTTCGAGATCACAATTCCCACCATCGTAGATGCTGCCGTGAAGGGCATCGTAGACACTCTAAGGGGCGTTGCGGAGAACGTGATCGTCGGTCAACAAGTACCCATGGGCACAGGTCTCATAGAAGTCTCAATGTCCATGTCACGGAAAGGGAGCAAGTAGAACCAGTTGGACGTGAACAAACAGATCCGCATGGCCGTCAAGACCGGCAAGGTCGAGTTCGGAAGCAAGAACGCGCTCTCCAGCGCGTCCCTCGGGAGAGCTAAACTCCTAATCCTCGCAAGCAACTGCCCAACAGATTTTCGCGAGAACATCGTCTACGACGCGGAACAGTCAGAGGTTCCAGTCTACGTCTTCCAGGGCAGCAGCCTCGACCTCGGCGCGCTCTGCGAAAAACCCTTCCCAGTCGCATCAATGGTTGTTAAAGAACCCGGTGATTCAGAGGTCTTGAAGCTGGCTGAGAAGAATAATGAGTAATATTGCTTATCTTGCTGGGGTTTTGAAGGGAGATGGTTATCTCTATAGAGGACAGACTGGAAGGCCACGCTTTCAAGTCGAAACGATGTCCGCGAATTTCGCGGAGAAAATTGCGGGAGCGCTCAGAGCAATGGGGTACGTCCCTCGGATTGCGAGATATAGACACAGCCGGAAAAGCATGAGACTGCAACTAAATGTGCATCGTTTAATCCGTGAGTGGAACCGCTCACTCGGGAATGTAAGGAATGTTTTTCATCATTTCATTTGGAGGATTTAGAGCAAGTGATGCTTCAGCCCAAGATCAAGCTGACCAGTGAAGAAATGAAGTACATGGCTCTCTTCGAGAGCACTACAGGCGCCACCGTCCAAGACTGCCTGATCGACGAGAAGCTGGGACGCATCATCTTCGTAGCAAAGCCCGGCGACATGGGACTCGCAATCGGAAAAGGCGGCAAGAACATCAACCAGCTGCGCAGGATGACAAGCCGACAGATCGAGGTTGTAGAGCACGCGGACACCCCGGAAGGCTTGATCCGGAACAGCCTCTCGCCGGCAAGGATCAAGGAGATCCGGGTAACGGAGAGGCCGGACAAGAAGATCGTGGTTGTTGAGGTTGACGCTCAGGATAAGGCGATAGCGATCGGAAAGAATGGTCGGACGATTGACAAGACACGCTTGCTTGTGAAGAGATACTTCGACATCGACCACGTAGTCGTCCAGTAGGCCAAGATTCTAACCGTCTTCGACAGAAGCAATCCAAGATACTCTCCCCCCAACCACTCTTGCGTCGCGAGATGCGCTGTGCAATGCCCCCCTTTTTCTAGAGAAAATTTTCTGTCTGTCATCGATAATCGGCGAGTCTCGCGGTTCAGGGCGGGATCCGGGCTTGGATGAAAAGGAGAACGACGGGAAATCTAGATCTACGAACGGTTTTAGGGCGAGAACAGGGTCATGTGCCAGATTCGAGATCAGGGCTGATTTCGGGGCGATTTCTTTCCGAGCTGGTTGGCGTCAATCTAAAAAGCAACCCAGCGAGCCTGTTGGTTTATCAGTATACGGTGGATGGATGGCTAAGGCGTCTAGGGGGCTGTTCGCAGCCCAGAAGCTCCGGAAGAGGCGTAAGGAGTTCAGGTGGGCCTATGCACCCTACAAGCGACGAATGCTCGGCTTGGATTACAAATCCGACCCTCTCCAGGGAGCGCCGCAAGGAAAGGCCATTGTCCTAGAGAAGGTTGGGGTGGAATGCCGCCAGCCCAACAGCGCAGTGCGGAAATGTGTCGCCCCCGGGACAAATGTACTCTTCGCAGATGGAAACTCATCCCCAATTGAGAAGCTTGAACAGCGCTGGCGAATTAGTGAAATTGCAACGTTTGATCCGCAGACGAGAGCTGTAGAAGGGTCGCCAATCGTAGATTTCTTCTCTCTCACCCAGTCGGAAGCCAGACAAATCGGAGCTCTAGAAGTTGTCACAGAAGAGACTGGACGCAGGATCGTCTGTAGTGCCGATCATCCCTTCTACACCTCGAACGGAATCGTTGACGCCCGAAGACTAGAGTTGGGAGACAAGGTCATAGTAATGCCCGTTCCGGGTGTCGAGAAGCAGCCATCGCGCGAACGTGTCCTCAACGACGAAGATGTCCTGAAAAACATTCCTCCTTCTTCAAGATCTAACCGTATCATTTCGGAACTCTATTCCAAAAGTCTCCTTCCATTAGCTTACGACAACGGGAAGATTGCTCAACTCGCACGAATTGTCGGCCACGTTTTCGGTGACGGAACGCTCAGCTATTCGAAAAGTGGGAATGGATGGACCGGAAAATTCGTCGCATCAGGTAATCCAGAAGAATTGGAAACCCTTGGCGCAGACCTGAGTTCACTCGGATTTCACTCAAGCCCTGTTTACGAGGGAGAATCTACGAGCATAATCAACCTACACAGTGGCACCCAGCAAGTAATCTCTGGACACTATCACATCTTGGCTTCCACCTCAATCGTCCTGTTTACTCTGTTGAAATCACTTGGGGCACCGGTGGGTCGAAAATCTGATCTTACGTACATTGTCCCGCAGTGGATAATGAAAGCGCCTTTATGGGTCAAGAGAGAATTCCTGGCGTCTTTCTTTGGAAGCGAGCTGGAGAAACCTCGAGCCCGCGGAAGGAATGGAACCACTTTTCAAAGTCCGAGTTTCACCATCTGCAAGTCGGAGGACAACATTGAGAGCGGCAAGAGACTCATTAACACAATACGGTCGCTTCTCAAGGAATTCGGCGTTGAATCCTCCGAAGCTTCGATGAAACCTTCCGTCATCCGACGCAACAACGTGAAATCGTTCCGACTCACAACATACGTCGATTCAGGCTTCGAGAATCTTCTCTCGCTCTTTGGAAAGATAGGCTACAGGTATCAGAAGACCAGAGAAACTTTCTCCCGATATGCCTACGAATACCTTCTAATGAGAAAGCGTCGAATAGAACGCGCCAAGGAAGCGTACAGTCGTACCCTCGAGCTGAGGGCCAAAGGTCTCACCATCAAGCAGGTTTCTGAAAGGCTACGAGATGAAGGATACGATTTTGGGAGAGGCGTTGTCAATTCCTGGGCCTCGGTTGGAGTCAAAAGAACCGAAAGGCTGGGCTCCACAGCTCGTATCGGTCCTCCCTTCGCGGAGTTCGTCCGGCAACAGTCAGACTTGAACGACGGTCTCGTATGGGAAACTATTGCAGAGGTCAAGCGGTCCAACGAAAATCGATTATTGGACCTTACAACCGCCAGTAACAATCACAACTTCTTCGCCAACGGCTTCCTCACCTCCAACTGTGTGAGGGCTCAGATCATAAAGAACGGAAAAACCGTAACGGCCTTTCTTCCTGGCGATGGAGCGTTGAACTTCATAGACGAACATGACGAGGTTGAGATTGAGGGCATTGGTGGTGCCGAGGGTAAGGCGTACGGTGACTTACCAGGAACACGATATCGCGTCTTCACTGTTAACGGTGTCAGCCTTGATGCCCTATTGAAGGGGAAGAAAGAGAAGCCTCGACGTTAGTCCATTCGTAAAAGAAAGAGTATTGGTAATTTCTCTTCGGGTGGGACTCGTCCCTGCAGGTTCGGTAACAGTTTACTTATCTTTTTGAGTAGGAAATGTCCAAACGGCTTTAGTAACCATCGCTAATAGCTGAGAAACCCGGAGAGATGAAAAATGGCACTAGTATGGGGCGCAGTATGCACCGACTGCCAAATACTGGCAGTAGAAAACTGTCCCCACTGCAGTCGAGACCTGTGCGAAAAGCACAGCACGCAGCACGAATGCGACCGGCTCAAAGCCCGAAGCTTCGATGTCGCGGGCTGACATAATCCGACCTCGTGAGCTCGAACAAAACTTCTACGGCCGAAGATTAGCCCGCTATAAACTCAATGAGTTGCTGTCGCTACCGCCGTCTGACTAGACGAGCTGTACTTCTTCCTGAAATCCTTCAACCCCATCTCTTCTCCGAGCACCACAACTTGACTCTCTGATCTTCGCTGATAGAAAGGAAGCTTGACAACTTCGGCCTGGACCCGACGATCACGGATTCCGACAGCAAATCTCTCTCCGATCGCTGCTAACGACGGGGGGACGTAGCCCATTCCAATCCCAAGACTGAGTGTGGGAGAAAATGTGCCGCTCGACACCTTCCCAACTACATCAGTGTCCAAGAAAATGTCTTGGCCTTGTCGGGGAATTCCCTTCTCCGTCATCTTGAAACCAACTCTAACTCGGGTGGGTCCTTTTTCCTTCAAACGCGTGATTGAATTCTTGCCTACAAAATTCGGCTTCTCCAAGCGAACAACCCAGTTGAGCCTTGCCTCGACTGGGGAAGTGTTCTCGTCAATATCATTTCCATAGAGACACATTCCCGCTTCAAGTCTCAGAACGTCTCTTGCACCCAAGCCGACCGGTGAAATCCCGACTTCTCTGCCACCTGACAGCAGTTTCTCCCAGACCTTCACCGCACTTGATGGTTCCTTCACGCTGCAATTCCACACGTAGATCTCGAAACCATCCTCACCGGTGTATCCGCTACGCGTCAGGAGGCACGGAATCCCCGCGACCTTCGCATCCTTCGTCCCGTATTTTTCCACCTCGTCAAGCTTGACACCGGACACGTTCCAGAGGATCGTATTCGCCCGAGGACCCTGAACTGCGAACATTGCAACATCATCAGAAACATCGGAAACGGTCACATTGGTTCGGGTCTTGTTTTTGAGAAGCCAGTTCCAGTTCTTGTCACGGTTCCCGGCATTGTAAACAACAAGATATCGCAGATTACCGATTCTGAAGATAGTCAGATCGTCCATAATTCCTCCCTTAGGATTGCAGAAGAGAGAATACAGCCCTCTTCCAACGGCAAGCTTGGACACGTCGTTCGTGGTGAGATCGTTGAGGAATGACTCGGCGCCCTTTCCTTCTGCTAGAACGCGTCCCATGTGGGAGACATCGAATATTCCACAGTTGTTTCTGACGCTGCGGCATTCCGGGATTATGCCTTCGAACCAGACGGGAAGGTCAAAGCCCGCATATTCGACGATGTTACCGTGTTTTCTATGGTACTCGTAGACGTGAGTTCTTCTTGCCAAGGTTGCCTTCTCGTAATCCGCTGTAGTTGAGCGGTGGTAGAAAAGAGAATGCGAGGCAACTATGGACCGGGAACAGGGGTCTCCGGAATAATCTTCAGGTTTTCAGTGTCAAACCCCAGCTTCTTACCGCACTTCGGACAGTAGCCGCCGTTGCGCTGAATGATCTCGCCAGGGGTCTCGAGTTCAAGCCCGGTGTAGAGGAGTTCGCCGCACTTGGAGCATAAGATTCTCTGCGGACACAAATTGGTGCGGAAGCCTCGTGAGGTCTCATGACCAAACGCGCTATAAAAACGGTTTCAGAGACTCGCATGAATTTGGGAAAGCAGGGCTTATAATCGGGGGATGGCCTTTGACCCACTTAACAACGTGGACCAGCGATGGGTTTCAGAACAGGACTCTTCAAACTGAAGAGATCCCTCAACAACCTAGCATTTCGAATGAGTTTCGTTAAACTCGCACCCGGATCGAGCAGACCACTGTTGCCCGTAGCCTCCTTCCTGATCCTCGCCTTCACCGTCTTCGTCCTCGCAGGCGGACTGTTCATCTTGGTGGGTGCTGGTACCTCAGTGAGTCTCTTGAACGTCCAGCAAGGTCTCGGCTTCGTCTATCCCCACGACATCAACAACCAGACTCCCGCCGAAGGAGTGTTCGTGGCCCTGCTCTATGCGCTGGGAATCGTAGGATTGTACATGATGTTCACGAGCACCCGGAACGCCTATCGGCCCAACCGAGCATACGGCTTTCTGGGATTCGGCATGCTGCTGAGCTTCGTCTTCATGGCCACGGCATACTTTGTGCTATACCAGAAACTGATGTAGTCCTCCCCGCGGACCCGCGGATTGTTTCCTGGTCTGCACGAACTATCAGAATTTACTGTAGGCAATGTTGCCTGTTTGGATGAGAGCGAGGTTGAGCCTTAGAACGTTGACGTACGGTGCACCGAAGATCCAGAACGTGCCTTCCTTGTTCTGGTCGACGATTTGTTGAACCATATCCACTGAAATGCCTGTGGCAGAGCTAATCCTCGGGATCTGAGAATAAGCATCCTGGACTGTGATGTCGGGGTCAACCCCGGAAGCAGAATCGTTTCGAGGATGGAAAAAGATAGGGAGGCTGAAATTCTGCGCAATAAGACTCGAGCCCACAGGCTTACCGTGAAGCTGAACTAAGCTTCCATTTGCTTGAGATGGAAAGACTAGCTGGGCTAAGCCCGTTATGACGAGGGGAAATATCAGCCCACACAATATCAGGGACACTACTGCCAATCTTATCGCGGGGCCATAGTTTTGTCCGAGTTTTTGCTTGATTTCCGTCATGGTTTTGTTTTCCTAGAGCAACGATATTCCGAGGTCTATCAGCTTGATTCCCACAAATGGAATGATAACTCCGCCAACTCCATAGATCACTGTGTTCTTCAGGAAGAGTGTCATGGTTCCTGAAGGTTTGAACGTGACCCCTCTCATCGCTAACGGAATCAGAAGGGGGATGATAATGGCGTTGAAGATGAGGGCGGAGAGAACGGCAGTGTTCAGGCCGAGCCCGAGAACGTTCAACGCCTTCAGCTCTGGGATGGTTGATGCAAACAAGACTGGCATGATCGCGAAATATTTCGCTACATCGTTCGCGATGCTGAATGTAGTCACGGCGCCTCGGGTCATAAGCAATTGTTTTCCGAGCATCACTACCTCGATGATTTTGGCCGGGTTTGACTCGAGGTCGACCATATTGGCAGCTTCCTTCGCTGCTTGGGTCCCAGAGTTCATGGCCAGACCCACGTCGGCCATCGCTAGGGCAGGGGCGTCATTGGTCCCGTCTCCTATCATCGCAACAATTCTCGTCTCGCCTTGTTCCCGCTTGACGATGTGATACTTGTCCTCAGGTTTCGCCTCCGGTTGGTACTCGTCAATTCCCACCTCCGCCGCTATGCTCTTGGCGGTGAGCGGTTGATCGCCAGTTATCATAACCGGCCTAATGCCCATCACCTTGACCGCCATGATCTTCTCCCTGATATCGGGTTTGAGAACGTCTCTCAGCCTTGCGATTCCGATCGCCTCTCGATTTCTCGAAAGCGCCATAGCTGTGTCTCCAGCTGCAGATATGTTCTGAACGATCCTGTCATAGTCTGTGGGAACAGATTTGACAATTTTCTTGATGGCATCTGGGGCGCCTTTGATAATTTCTGTCTCATCGGATCCGATCGGGACGCCGCCCTCCACATGGGGTTCGAATTTTCTCCTCAGCCTTCCTCTCTCTCGGCCAGTCCCTCCGCTCTTTGGAAGCATGAATCCAGTCCCCCCAGCCAGTTTGACACCGCTAGTGCGGGTGCTGGCGCTGAACTCGTAGACCTCCGAGGCGTCTAGAGAGTTCATCTCTTTTGGAACAAACCCATTCTCGTAAGCTAGCCTGATCATGCTTCTACCCTCGGGAGTATCATCATGCCACGAAGCTAGGAACGCGGCCTCGCCCACGTCCTTCTCGGTGAAGCCGGGGAATGGTAGAAACTCGACTGCCTGCCTATTACCGACTGTGATGGTCCCGGTTTTGTCGAGAAGAATTACATCGGTATCTCCCGCGGTTTCAACTGCCCGACCGGATTTTGCGACTATCTTTTCCTTGTAGAGCCTGGAAATGCCGGATAGTCCGATCGAGGGTAGAAGTGCTCCTATCGTCGTAGGCAAGAGGCAGACGTAGAGCGCTATCAGGACCGAAAGGTCCGCTGCGAGACTTAGAACCAGAGATACGCCCAGCAGAGCCCCGATAAGGATGGTGAAAATCGCCGTGAGTCCTATCAGGACAATTGTTACGGCCTGCTCGTTCGGCGTCTTCGGCCTCTTGGAGGACTCCACCATTCTAATCATCTGATTGATGAAAGTCTCATCAGGGTTGACAGTGACCCTCGCCGTAAGAGTGTCACTGAGAACCTGCGAGCCCCCGATCACATCATCTCCCGGCGCCTTTCGAACCGCAGTTGACTCTCCTGTCAGGAGAGACTCGTCAACCATCGCGATTCCCTCTAGGACCGTTGCGTCAATGGGAACCGTGTCACCCTTCTCAAGAAGAATCATGTCGCCCTTACGAAGCTCTCTCGAGGGAGTCGGAACGATTCGTCTAGAATCTTCTTCGATGAGAATCTTCTTGCTGGATACCTCCATCTCGAGTCTACGAAGGCTGTTTGCAGTGTTCTTCGCCTGACTCTCTGCGAGCGCGTCAGATAGAGTGCTGAACCACACTGTAATCAGGAGAATCAACGCGACCTCCACGTAGAATGACTGGAGGGACGGGCTTGCAACTCTGGGAAACCCTTCGGGGTATGTTGCCATAGCTGCTACGATGAAGAATGTGATCTCCACGATCAACATTACCGGGTTAGCGACTAGTCTAAGCGGATTCAGTCGAACCAGCGAATCGACAAACACCTTCCTCGAAACCAGTGCTGGTCGCCGGACAAACAACATCCTGCTGAATCTAGTTGCCATGATTCTTCCCCTAGAATCCGTTTACACGTCCTTGGAAGAACTCTCGAATCGGGCCTATCGCGAGAAATGGGAAGAAAGTGAGAAGGACGAGGACAAGTATGCTTCCGACAATAACGATTGAGAAGAGGAAACTGTCCGTCCTTACGCCGACATCTGTTGTGAGTCTCTTTCTATTGATCATAGATCCTCCCAAGGCAAGCAATAGACCGATGGGTACGAAGCGCCCCAACAACATGACAATCCCTGTTGAGATGTTGAAGAATGGAGTGTTTGCGGATGCTCCGAGAAAATCGCTTCCATTGTTTGCCGCTGCTGTAGTAAACTCGTAGAAGATCCGGGTGAAGCCTATCGAGTTAGTCCCAACGCCGATTGCGCTTGCTGCCCCAGTTGAAAAGGCGAGGACTGTTGGTATGAGGATGATGAGTGGGTGGACGAGAAACGCGATCATCACCAGTTTAACGTCCCTTGGAGTTATTTTCATTCCCAAGTACTCTGGGGTTCGGCCGGACATGAGGCCGACGATGAAGACAGTGAGGACGATGAACATGACCATGTACATCAGCCCTACTCCCTTCCCACCAGGGGTTGCCTGGATCAGCATTCCATTGAATGAGGAAAGTACGACCAGCGGGTTCATGCTGGATAGGGATGCGTTAACTGAGCCCGTGGTCACTGCCGTCGTGACAACGGTCCAGAAAACTGAGAAGAAGCCTCCAAAACGGACCTCCATGCCCGGACCCACAACTGAGAAGCTGGGGGTGAAGGCAATTAAGAGATCTAGTGCAAAGAGCGCATAGGCGCCCCAAAGAATCGGACGGCTTTCCCGTTTCTTACCAATCAATTGGCCGAATACAAAACAGAGTGATGTGGGAATCAGTAGCATGAGGAAGATCTGGAAGATGTCAGATGGAGGATTCGGGTTTTGGAATGGATAAGCTGAGTTCGCGCCAAAGTAACCTCCCCCATTTGTGCCCAGCTGCATGATACCGACAAGCGAAGCGACTGGGCCCACCAAGATTGCTTGGGTAGCTCTCGTCGTCGCACCCTCCACTGTCGTGACAACTTGGTATCCGGTCAGAGTCTGAGGAACTCCCAGGCCGACGAATACTAAGGATGCCACGAAGCACAAAGGAAGCAGTATTCTTGTGAGAGACCTTGTAAAATCGACATAAAAATTACCCATGCCCTTCGAGTGGGCAATGAACCCTCGAATCATCGCGATAGCCACGGATATTCCCGTAGCTGCACTGGTGAACTGCAGGAACTGGACGGCCATCATCTGACTAAGATAGGAAAGACCAGGAACTCCAGTTAGATTACTACAATTCGGGAGTTGAATGCAGTTTCCCTCTCCATTGTAGTGTTGTAAGTTGGTGTTGGTTGCGAAGCTGACAACCTGCATGAATGCAAGGTCCCATGAGAGACCGGGAAACCCTTGAGGGTTCAAGGGAAGAACGCCTTGAAGTGAGAATATTGTGAACGCGATTGCCATCTGGAAAATATTGACAATGACAGCGGCGAGAAAGTATTCTTTCCAGCTCATACCGCGAGCCGGATCAACGCCCACGAGTCGATAGATTCCTCGTTCGACAGGGTTGAGTATCTTGTCGAGGCGACTAGGTGCTAGCGTGAATACTCTAGTAATGTGCGGGGAGAGGAGACGCGCCGATAAGATGGCTATGGCCAGAATTGTGATGAGTATGAATAAATTGCTCGGGTCGATCAGCCGCTAACCGCCTCCATGGCACGGCCTCAGAGCTCACTGGGAGGTTAATCTATTTCCGGTGACTGAAGGAAGCTGTTACAGCCGATGTCGTATTCAAGATATCGCCGTTGGACCCGGAGCCCTTGTGCGTTTTTAGAACAATCGAGCTGACAGTGCTCTTGACGCCCTTGACCTTCATTATCTTGTTCTTGAGCACATCTCGAAACTCCTCAATGTCTGAGGCTGAGACAACAGTGACAATGTCAAACTCGCCGGTGACCTCGTAGAGGTCGACTACCTTGTCGAGGCGGGATAGAGCCTGGACTACATCGTCCATGTACGGCGATTCCACGAAGATGCTAACGAATGCGATGAGCGAGGCCATGTTGATTCGACCGGCTTCGCACCCGCGGCTGCGGCGGTAATTTATGCATTTCTTACAAGAAAGCTAGCCATTCTCAGCTTACTCAAAATATCCCTCGCCCGACCTGCCCAAGATTCACAATCGAATACTCACGATAAACCCCGGTACTAGACTGGACGCATGTGTTGTAACCTGACCTTCAGTAGTCCCTATCGAGTTTTTCAACCAATCGGCGCGGATGTTGTAACAACTGAAATCCTTCGGTCTGGGTTACAACGAGTTTATGCCCGGACGGGTTCTCAACGAAACAAATGAGCAGGAGCCTAGCTCTAGTCATGGGTTCGTCCATTTCACCTAATGCTCAGGACGACTTCCGAACAAGCTGGAAGACTAGCAGGACCAACTCAAAGTTGGCGCAAGAGAAGACTTTCTCGTCGATGTTGCAGCTTAGTATTGGCGAGGGAGTGAGAGCGGCCCTGGGCCAGGCAATCCTCGGAGTTCTAAACGGCCAAGGCTTATTCAATGAAGCAACCGCTCCAAAGGAGTTCCATAGGAAGCTACAAACAGTATTCGGCAACGGGGCAACGGTACTCGAGAAAGTCATCGTCAAAGATCTCTTTCGGAAGCTGAATATTCCATACAATTCTCAAGAACACTTCGACTATGGCGAGGCCCTTGAGAGGGCAAAAGATGCCTGCGCAGTAGAGGTACCAACAAAATGAGCGCCGCACAGATGCTTGAAACGCTCCTCGCCTCAGAGATCACGGGAGACCTGCTGGTATTGTTCCACCGCAATCCTGGGCTCATCGACACACTCGACAGCGTAGCACGCCGCATTGGAAGAACCGGGAATGCGATCGAAGAAGATGTCCGGAGTCTTGTGAATCTGGGTATCTTGAAGACAAGGAGAATTGGTCGTTCGGAAGTCTTACTCTTGGACCGTGCCAGGGACAGGGAAGTCTTGGACGCTGTCGCGAAACATCTAAGGAATCTGGAAGGAGTCGAGAAAATTGACAACGTTAAGTTCTAGGACACGAGTCTCCGGATGTCTTCCGCGGGGCCATAAAGAACGAAAGTGAGGCGATAGCGAGAATGCTAGATCCTATCGTCTTACCAACGCTCTATTTCATCGCAGTCTTGGAACTCATCTTCCAAGCGGGCGTCGTATTCTACGCCTACAAAGTGACGAGGATAACGGGCTCGTTCCGTGCCTGGACCTTGATAATCGCGGCGTTTTCGTTGCTGACGATTCAAAGCGTCGTCGGGTTGGCTCTGACACTTTCACTTCCAGCCGACCAGATAGCTAGTCTGATAAGCTCGGTTGGAGAGACTACTGCTATCCTCAGCTCGATGGTCACAGCGATAGCGGGAGCGCTTCTGTTCCTCGGCGTCTTTGGGCTCGCCAAACGATTCGAAAGCCAGGCAAAACCGCAGCCTGAGCACGGGAAGAAAACCCCCGTCTGAGGCCGACAAATTCTTCGAATTATTCGTGGGAGGCTGCCAAGGAAACAAATGTGCTACTTGAATATGAGCACGCATAATAGCTCAGGAAATGCTAGAGGTTACTGGGCCTACGAGAGAACTTCTCGAGACAAGTTTGGATCGCGCTTGGAGTTTTCCTAGCCTGTCGGTCAAACCTTATTCCGGCCCTTGCTCGAGAGATTCACAATCTCGGCCAGATTTCTACCTCTCGCTTCAGCAAGGGAAACTTCATTCGTTTCGACTAATCTAGCGATTACCAACTTTTCGACTACTCTCGCTCCGTATCCGAGCAGTGCGCGAAGTGCTTGGAGGAATTCGTCCATTCTCTCGGGTGCTTCTTCCAAAGAAATGGAATATCTCTTACGAAGATACAGGAGAACAGAGTCCCTCGTACTAGTCCCGAGTGCACTGAGAGCGGCATCGATGGATTCTATCAGCGGTCGGTCCAACGACGTGCCGACTATTGCGGCCAAGTTACGAGACCTGAATCAGTTCGATCTGGGCATGTGCTCCCTTGTCGGGGAGAGAGACTCCGTAATAGTCCGTCCTCGGTTTCACTCCCAAGAGACAGAGAACGCCGTCATACTGGACGAGTCTCAAATGAACGTCTGAGGCACTGGCAAGCTCTCTCAAGGTACTAGAGAATGGCCGAGCTATTGAGATCATGATGTCACCAGCGTTTCGCACCTTGGCGATGGTCTCGATGATCAGACCCTGCATTGCGGGGAGATCCTTGGCGTATTTCGCCTCTAGCGCGTCGAAGCCGATTATGCTTAGCAGACGGTTCTCCGGTTTCCGCAGCTTCCTAGCTGTCTTCCAGAACATGTCAAAGGGCTGGAGGACCGTCGCACCCCCAAGGTCCACGGTGTTCGGACCACCCTTGCCCGTAATGTCGAAGATTTGAACTGACGCAAGCCCATCTGGAATGGATTTTCTGAGGGATTCCTGCAATTCCTCGGGATACATTCCATTGACTGGGATACAAATGACTTGGTCACCGGACTTGACAGTGTTTGATATTATCGGCGAGAGAAAACTCATAAGTGAAGGTGATGAGACGTCTTCCCCGACCTCCAGGAGAATGTGGCTTCCCCTTCTAAGTCCGCCCCCGAGAACCGTGTCTAGACTCTTGATTCCAGTGGAAGAGTGTGATGCGGTATTCTTGATGACTGGATAAGAATGCCCATTGTTAGCATGTGAGGAGTCGAAAGGGCTTAGCATTCGAAACCCCCCATCGAGGGTGAACATGTGCTCCCTTCTCCCTATTTTGGTTCCCCGCAACTTGTGAATGATCAGATTTCTAATAACCCGCCCGTCGATCTCCTTCTGGGTGAACTTGAGGACTCCGTCGGCAACGAACTCTTCTATCCCGAGCCCAAGCCTCGAAGTCCCCATTGGGACTTCTGAGATGAGGAGAGTGGTGCACTCAGCTTGCCTGATTATCTTGCCGAGAATCGTGTGAAGGATTGACCTCGCTTCTATCAGTTGAGGGACCGCTTGAGCCATTGCGGAAAAGGAGTCGATCACAAGCCTCGATGCTTTGAAGTCAAGGACCGCGTCAACTATGGATTGGGTCACAGCGGGAATGCCTTCGTTCTTGACAGTTAGAAGGTCCATGTAGAGGAACATGCCAGCTTCATCTGCCTTTGCAAAGTCCAAACCGTTCCGTGCGGTTTCCGAGAAAAACGCGTCACGACCCTCAGCGAAGGATACATAGATTCCCCTGTCTCCCTTGATGACACCCTCGTACAGGAATCTCGCGCTGAATGCCGTCTTACCCGACCCAGGAGTTCCTGCCACGAGAAATAGACCAGCTTTGGGCAGTCCACCCTCTATAACTTCGTCCAGTTCAGGGATGCCTGTGGGGACCCGTTGGAACAATCTTACAATCACGTGTCAGGTCTGCTGGGAAATCACGAAAGTTAAGGCTCGTGATACTTCTGATGAGGATCCTGAGTAAGCTCACGGATGACTATTGAGATTGTGTGTGACTTGAGTTCGCGCCTCAGTCTAAAAGTGATAGTTGCGCCCCTTGCTTATGCTTTTTTCCATCTTTCTTCCGGTCGAACTGTGAGTCTGCATATTCTGATAAACAAGCCTGATTGACGAATACGAACGGAAGCAGTCGTCTCAATGGAAGTTCACAAGACTATACTGGATGTCATTGGAAACACGCCTCTCGTTCAGCTAAACAAAGTCTCACAAGGTCTCAAACCCACTATTCTTGCGAAGCTGGAACACCTCAACCCAGGTGGAAGTGTTAAGGATCGAATAGGAATCGCAATGGTCGAACAAGCCGAGCAGAGAGGGCTCCTGAAGCCCGGTGGTACGATCATAGAGCCCACATCAGGAAATACCGGAGTAGGATTGGCAATGGTTGCCTCCGTGAAGGGCTACAAGATGATCTTCGTCATGCCCGACAAGATGAGCGAGGAAAAGAGGAGCATCCTACGGGCATACGGAGCAAAAGTGGTGATAACTCCTACAAACGTTTCCCCAGAATCCGCTGAACATTACACCAAAGTCGCGGAGAGACTGTCGAGAGAGACTCCGCACTCCTACATGCCCAACCAGTATGAGAACCGAGCCAATCCCGACGCTCATTACCGAGCAACAGGACCCGAGATTTGGCGTCAGACCAACGGAAAAGTAGACGTTCTTGTCTGCGGCATGGGAACCGGAGGGACCATCACGGGAATAGGCCGATTTCTAAAAGAGAAGAAGAAAAACTTGAAGGTTGTCGGTGCCGATCCGGAGGGGTCAATTTTCTACCCGCGTTACCACCGACGCAAAGAAGAGCCCCATCAATACAAGGTGGAAGGGATAGGAGAAGATTTCATGCCTGGGACAATGGATTTGTCGATTGTAGATGATGTCATCCAGGTCTCTGACGGGGACGCGTTTCGCATGGCCAGACGACTGGCACAAGAAGAAGGAATACTGGTTGGAGGGTCAGGGGGCACAGCAGTCCACGCTGCAGTGAAGGTCGCAGAGCATCTGCCAGAGGAGAAGACGATTGTAACATTGCTTCCTGATACCGGAAGGAACTACCTCAGCAAATTATTCTCTGACCAATGGATGAAAGAACAAGGCTTCCTGTAGCTTCAGACGAGGAGCTTGAGTTGAGGGATAGGGACGTGATGAATCTCTTGGACCAGCTCGAATTGTACACTTTGCGAGTTGGAAAGGGAACAGCGAACCAGAAAGACTACTGGCTATTCGTTCACAAGAGTATGAAGAGCGGCCTGCTAATGACGAAGGCTATGGAAAAATATCTGAACTACAAACTCCAAGGCCTGGGCGCAAAACCCCAAGACTAGACTAACAGCTTCAATCGCTAGGTCAGTCACTTACGATCCGGCCTGATTTGAGGAAGATTTTGGACGGGGCCTCGCTAACGATGTCGAGGTTGTGTGTGGCAATCACACATGTGGCCCCTTCCCCCTGAACCATGTCGGCGACCAGTCGCATGAGTTGTTGAGAATTCTCTTGGTCAAGGTTTCCAGTAGGTTCATCCATCAAGACCAGTTCCGGCCTGTTAGCAACTGCCCTTGCCACCGCTACTCGTTGCTGTTCCCCAGCACTCAGCTGGGAAGGCCGGCGCCGTTCTTTACCTGCAATTCCTACACGGCGGAGCAGCTCTTCAGCGCGATCTTTCCTCTCTGCATCTGGCTTTCCTTCGAACATCATCGTGAGCATGACATTCTCTAGAACGGTAAGTTCATCGACAAGGTTGTAGTTCTGAAAAACGAAGCCGAAGGAATTCCTCCTGAGCTTAGATAGTCTTCGCTCGCTCATGATCGAGACTTCGATCCCCTCGAAGTAGATCCTGCCTGATGTCGGCTTGTCGAGTCCGCCTAGAAGGAAGAGTAGTGTTGTCTTGCCTGAGCCTGACGGCCCGTGAACAGCGAGGAGCTTTCGCCTGGCGATCTGAAGGCTTACATTGTCTAAGGCGATTGTTTTCTTAGGACCGTTGCCGTAGGCTTTGCTGAGGCCCTCCGTTCTTAGAATGACATTGTCATCCAAACCGGAAGACCTCCTGTGGCCGAACTCTTGCGATTCTGAGCGCCGGATAGATTGCCGCGGCTAATGAGACTGAGATCGCTAGAATGGTGGCATAGATGAAAGTCGACGGCACCAATATAATGGCGACATTGATTGTTTCTGCTACAGGTACTGATACTAGATTGAGTACGACGTAGGAGATTCCCAGACCAAGCAGCGTTGCAAGAATCCCGATCAAGAGGGACTCGTACAAGACGAGCCTGATGATCTGGCTGGATGAAGCTCCTGTGGCTTTGAAGATGGCGAAGGTTCGCATTCTCTCCCGGAGGTTGTTGAGGTTCGAATTCATTATCCCTAGAACAGCGCTGAGAGATACGATGATTGTTATGTCGGTCGCAATCGCTTCGAGGGAAGCGAAGATAGGTGAGATCTTGGAGGGTGCTTCGCTGGTCCGGAACGCATCTGTGGTTGGCAAGAGAGTTCGGATCTGCCCGATTATTGTGTCAACGTTTCGCGGGTCCTGAGTTGTAACCACAATCATAGACGTTTGGTTGACCCACCCGATCAACTGCTGAGCAACGGAATGTGGGATGATGAGTGAATAGTCTATCCAGGCGTTGGTCTGATAGACTCCTGCGATACTGTAGTTGTACCCATCGAGAAGGAGCGTTTGGCCTGAGGTTTTTCCAACTGTTGCAGCCAAAGCCTTGCCTATCGCTAATATTCCCGACTGGTTTGAAGAGATCATGGTGCCCGCGACCATTGTGTAGGTGAGCATGCGGGGCAGTTCGGACGGAACTACGCCTGCGATCACCGCCTGGTTATTGTCAACAGTCATCTGGGCCAGGGCAACCGGGGCGGCCAAGTTGACCCCGGGTATGCTCTGGACTGTGTTCGCATAGGACATAGGGACCCTGCTGAAGAGTGGGAATGAGGTTCCTTTGCTCCAGACATCAATCTCGCCTCCAAGCGAGGATACACTTCCTGAGACATTCATCTCAAGTGTCGAAACGAGAGATTGAACGCTCACGTAAGTCAGGATTAGCGCGGCTAGTCCTATGATCGTCAGAGTCGTTCGAATCGGCCGGCGGCTGAGTCCTTTGGCTGTAAATCTGACGAGACTGAACGCAGGCAAACCTGCCTACTAGGGTTTTGTGCCATGAAGAAAAAGTTGGGCTATGGATCTGGCGGGGGTCCAGTCGGGGAAGGAGGCGTTGATGGAGTGATTCCAAAGGTGCTGGCCTGCCTCGCCTTCCTGATCCTTGTCCTGTAGAACAATCCCCCGACTGTAGCGACGACTATCGCTGCAATTATAGCTCCAATGAGGAGCCATGGTAACGGAGCAGCAGGGGGTGTTGTCCCCGGGGGCTGTGCCGGGGTCGGTGGGCTAGCAAAGACACCGAAAAGACTGAAGTGGGTTACTGTTCCCTCCACCCACATCTGGCTGGTGTTCACCACCACGTTGCTTAGGGCGACCCAGCTGGTCCCGTCCCAGTAGTAGGGCGCGATGCCGCTGGCGTTGAGACCTTGAACCTGGCTGCTGGTGTAATAGAGTCGTATGCGTGCCGCTAGCGAGACGGAGACGTTGGCGGTTATCTGAACATAGATTCCGAGAGCCGATTTGCCAGACGGCGGGCCGGCGCCTAGGTTCGACGATAGCTGTGTCACCTGGATTGCGATGGGTGTAGATACGTTGAGGGTGATAGTCGCCCTTAGTGTTGGAATATATTGAGATACGTTCAGAAATATGTTGGTCCCGGGTTTCTGTGGGATGACTATGTTGTTAGACCCTCCCTGCACTGTGTAGGAAAAGTCAACACCACCGTAATCCTGCAGAGCTAGGTTTCCAGGACGGTCGAAGGCCCTGATGCGGTAGAACACGACGGTGCCTCCGCTCTGAGCCGGTATCGTAGCATTGTAGATATCTCCCAGGGTAGACGACAATTGGAGGATTGCCTGTCCGTTCAAGTAGGCGCCGATAAGCGGAGTCATCAGGATCGATTTCCATGACTGCTTGTCTGTTGAGTACTCGAGTCTGACGGAACCGATTCCACTGGAGTCCGAAGCCTGGGTCCAGACATTCTCTGGATCGTTGGACGTAGGGGCGAACGGGGCATCCCATGGGACCGTGACCGCAGGTCCAGTTGTGTCAGTAGCCGTTATCACAGCTGCACTAAACCCTGCGATGTACCCGCGTCCCGTATAGGGGCTTCCGGGTATGATGAAGTCGTAGTTTGCATTGGTGAAAACGATGTATGTCCCGCCTGCCCGTGTCTGGATCCCTATCCTGAACTTGACGCTCTGGCCGGGACCAAGAGTCCCGGGCCAGTTACCGTAGTACGCTCCATAGCTAGTTTCCGGAGTGGTCCCGAATGGATCGAGTGCTCGAACGTTGAGAAGGAAGTTTGTCACGTCGGACAACCCTGTGTTAGTCGCGGTTACTACTGCAATGTCTGTAGCGCCGGCGGGAACGGGGGTTGTGGCTGAAATGTCTATTCTCACGTTCGGATTGAGCCCAGCGATCTTCGAATTATAGATCGAAAACTCCTGGGAGAGGTATTGGTTAAATCCAATGGTGGAAGACTGGTTGTAGTAAAGGTAGCCAGTGAACGAACCGACCGTCCAATTCCCATTTACGTTTCCGTTGTAGCTCACTATGAAATTGATTGTTTGTGATGCACCTGGAGCCATGTCTGGAACCGTGCCGACCTCACGGTCAAGTGTTAGGCCAGGATCGATGTATTGGATAGTGACATTGATAGAGTGATAGGTAGCGTTTCCTGTATTGTAGAGGTGGAACGTGACAGTCGTCGATGTGCCGTTGGCGATTATCGCCGGGTTAGTTGTGACATAGTTTTCGAGGAGTCCCTGCCGCGGAGATGGACCAACAGAAAGGGGGGAGTAGACTTCGAGAAGGGGACTGCTGAAGAAGAACCTGAACTTGCTCCCGTCCGGTGCTTGGGCAGTATCGTTGGTGGAACTCTCAAAGATGTTCGTGCTATTCGCTCTGACGACATACCAGGCAGACGCCTCTTGTCCGTAGGCCAGAGAAACGACCGAGAACGATACTCTTCCTCTGGAGTTGTCAACCGTAACATTTCCGTTGTCAACAACCGGTAACCATTGTCCCTGCGAATTGTAAACGGGGCTTGGAATAAACGCGGTCACATTGACCTTCGACGCAGTTAGCTGTCCATTGTTCGTCACTCGAATAATGATCTTTACCAGGCTTTGGTTCTGCGCCACGTAGAGGAAGCTAAGTTTCTGGGTGTCCATCCTTGTGTCCACAACGGGGAAGATGGGAGGAGGCGTCACGGTCACCGTCACTGCGGAAGACTGGGCCTCATATTCTCCAACTAACGACAGGACGTTGCCTGCTATCGTCACATTTGATCGGGTGCTGTAGGCAATTCTTTCAGGTTCTATTGTTAGGGGACCTGTGACGTTGAAGAAGTAAGGGTAAGACATTGTGATGGTCTTGCCCGGTCCAATGACTGTGGGTTCGACGACGTTAAACTGAATTGACTTGACTCGGGGGCCATGCTGAGTCGAGCCTACATAGGATGCGGTGAACTGATAGTTGCCAAGAGCTAACTGGTTCTCGCCCGCCCAGCTAAACGAGAATTGTCCCGTAGAGTCGGTGACCACCGCTCCGAGGGCGTTGGTGAAACCGCTAGAATCGGTGTAAGAAAGCTGCACACTGGCGTTTGATATTGGCGCGCCTGTTCCGTTGACTAGATTTCCTGAAAACGCGGGAGACCAAGAGCCTTTACCAACCGGGCAGAGGGGGCAGTCTAGGCTGAGGTACGAAGCAATAGGGTCTCCTAGCGACGGGAGAGGCCCTGTAATCGCGATCTGGCTAGATTGCGTCAACAACCCGTAGTTTTGCAGTGTCAACTGGATCGTTATCAAGTCGTAGAGCTTGTGCGTTGCACCTGCCGGGTAGGAAAATACCGGAGCCCACGAATCGGTCGGCCCTAGAGGGATGTTTCCCTGTAGCGCCACGGGGAACAAGTTTGTCTGATTTCCAACCGACACTTGGGTGACGACCATGGAGCCACAGTAGGTGGAATAATTGAAGAGTTCAAATGAGAATTGAGTGGCATTGGCTTCAAGGAATATGTTTGGACAGGCTCCGTTGCTTGGTGTGGAGCCTCCTCCCAAGCCATTGGGGTAGAGAAAGAAGGACGCCTCTGGCGTGAGGTCGATAATGTTCCAGAAGGTCGCCGACGGGTCGTTGTTGGTAATGCTGAACGTGATATTCCCAGTCCCTCCATAGATCGGACTTGAAGGGTTCACACTCTTGGTTACGGTCAGTGGCCCGGTTTTCACTTCGGCAGCAACAGAGAAGACGTTGTTCCAGGAATAGGCGAAGCTGTCGGCGTCCATGTATGATGCGCTTATGGTAAATCCAGCATCTGGTGAGAGGGCTAAGAAATTGAAGTTGTGAGTGTCGACACCACCAATTGTAATTGAGCTAACGTCGTACGATATGGTACTACTTCTGCCGCCATAGTATCGGGGGTTTTCCCAGGAGTAAACCTCGGAATAAAACAAATCGAAGTGGAGTTTCTGTGCGTTCATCGCGCCGATATTGGCTATGCTTAGTGAGAGGGTGAAGTTTTGACCAACATAGAAGGGCGCGGGGGATGTTGTCCAGGATGCGTTCAGAACGGGAGAGTTGAAGGCGGGGTAGTGGAAGGTCACAGATACCTCTGGCAGCGATCTCTCCGCTGAACCTACCCATGGGAATAGACCTAGGACAAGGGTGGAGGTTGGACTGGATTGGATGACCATGGTAGATGGGCTAAAACTAGTCACTTGAGCGCCTCCCGGGAGAACTGTGACGAAGGTTTCGTTTGTAGTGGATTTCAGCGCCGTTGTTAGCCCTAAGACTGATGCGAAGTTCAAAGTGTGATCGGCTGCTTGTGAAAAGTCCATGTGGTTCTTTTGTAACACAATCACTCCCGTTGAATTGACCCCAAGGGCGATGTCGAATGATGTCCCGAATAGCGCCTGGCTCAATGACGTTGCGGTAGCGAGGCCGCCTAGTGGATAGGTGAGGGATTCCACGCTGTTGAAAATTATCCCTGAACTAGATTGCTCCAGCAGAGAGGCGGAGTATTTTCCGATGACCAACGATTTGTTAGTCGTCCCTTGTACAAGCTTGTTTACGAAGTTTGAGTAGAGTGTTGATGTTAATCCGGCCCCGAAAACTGATAACGGAAGACTGACCGGGTTCGAGGTAAGGGCGACAAATGACCCAGAGGGCATTCCGAAGATTTGAGCTATGTCAGCGGCTATCTGTGGTGCGTTCAATTGCACACCTTGAATGATCAGAATGGCCTTGAAGGGGAGGAGAGAGGGAAGCGAGGTTGGTACGTTTATCCCGATCGTGCTTGCAACTGTCGTCGTGTTTGAGTTGCTGACGATCAGAGTCACTCCAACATATCTGTAGATCGAATTGGTGAGATCCCAGGGAATTACGCTCGGATCCATAGCGTAGAAGCTACCAGCGGCCACATCTCCTTGCGAGCTAACGGCCATCGCATTAACTTCGAAGTTCCTAGGAATCAAACTCGTCAGAGTTGGTCCAGCGTTGATCGCAGGAACACTCCAAAGTACTGCCAAGGAAAGAACAATGAGGACTACCGGACGACAACTGAAAGAGGTCAAGAGATCGTGCAGGCAAAGGTCATTTCCATTCACTATTAACTATATCCATCTAGAGATGGTTCGCAGTAACGTTTGGAACAACTTCGAGGCTCTCAGATTACAGTTTCATATAGAAAACCAGAAAATTCACAATGAATGGTTGCTCAAGATCGCCCTGGATACATCTGCGAACGGTACTTGATCGCTACCATTTTTCCTTCAAGAGACTGAATACGCCGCGAGTTAACGCTCCTATGAAAAGGTGCAAGTCTAGCAGGAAAGATATGTTAAATCAACGCCCACTTGCACGGCATATCATCATGAGGTTTTCGACCAAAGCCATCCATGCGGGACAGGACCCCGATCCCGCCACAGGCTCTGTCACCGTTCCCGTCTATCTCACCTCAACGTATATGCAAGTAAAACCCGGACGCGAGGGCAAGTATGTGTATTCGCGAACCGCGAATCCAACCCGTAACGCTCTAGAGCAAAGCTTAGCAGCGCTGGAAGATGGGAAGGTCGGTCTCGCGTTCAGCTCGGGCCTCGCCGCGACGACCACTGTTCTAATGCTTCTCCAGAAAGGAGATCATGTAGTCGCAGGGGACGACATCTATGGTGGAACCTATCGATTATTCGACCAGGTTCTCCGAAACTACGGCTTACAATTCACGTATGTGGATCCGAGGTCGCCTGACAAGGTTGAGAAAGCAGTTCGAAAGAACACCAAGTTGATCTGGATAGAGACACCCACGAACCCGCTGATGAGAGTCGTGGACATTCGAGCTATCTCCAAGATTGCCAAGAAGAATCACGCAATGATAGTTGTCGACAATACCTTTGCAAGCCCCTATCTCCAGAACCCATTGAAGCTTGGCGCAGATATCTCCGTCCACAGCACAACGAAATACCTCGGAGGCCACAGCGACCTGATCGGCGGCGCTGCGATCACAGCCGACGCTGATACTGGCAAGCGTCTCAAGTTCCTTCAGAACGCTGTAGGTGCAGTTCCAGGACCGCTAGACTGCTGGCTCGTACTGCGAGGAATCAAGACGCTAGCTGTTAGAATGGATCGCCACAATTCCAACGCGAAACAGATCAGCGAGTTCCTCCTGAAACAACCCAAGGTAGACCAAGTCTACTATCCTGGCCTATCAGATCATCCGCAACGCGATATCGTCAAGCGCCAGATGCGGGGCTACGGTGGAATGCTCAGCTTCGAACTCAAAGGAGGATTCAGAGAGTGCGAAAAACTCCTGACCAAACTCAGCATCTTCACTTTGGCAGAAAGCTTAGGCGGGGTCGAATCTCTCATCGAACATCCTGCTAGCATGACACATGCCAGCATCCCGCGTCAGAGAAGATTGGAGAAGGGAATCAAGGACACTCTCATACGTATGAGCGTAGGAATAGAAGATGTCGAAGATCTCGTCGAAGATCTTCGAAGAGGATTCAAAGGACTCTAGGCAGAAAGGGGTTCCGTACGAACAGTCAACCACAATAGCGCAATCGCTCGAGCGGGGAACGGTCCGGATTTAAGCAGACTCATAGGAGAATGATCATGATGTCAGGCGTACAGGACGAGTAGTAGAGGTGAAAATATTGGAGAACGAAACTCAACCCAAGTCTATGAGGGGATTTTCGCTTCGGTCAATACTACTCCTAGTCCTTCTGGTTGGGGTAGGCGCAGGTGCTACAGGCTATGCGATCAGCACTACCTTTGCAGCTAACGGTAGTTCGACAGGCACCACACAACAAAGTACGAGCACAACCAACGCAACCACCAGCGCGCACAATTGCACCCTGGCTTCAATAGGTTAGCTCCACAGTCAAAACACTTACGTCTTGCTTCAAAGTCCCCATTTTTCAATCTGGTCCTGAAACCACAGCTACGGCGGGCGAGTTCATCCTAATCACTTCTTCCAGACTTCTCCGCCCGTATATGGGTCAAGGAAGTTTAGTTGCATGTCGAGGACTTGCTGGTAGACTTTGCCGGCGTCTGTTCGAGAGTAGTGGGTAACTCTACCATCAGTGCTGGCTAGGATCAATGATGTCCTTGTAAGAATGCCGCTGGGTCCGAGCAGCCTATCAAACGCCTTGTCATCTCCACCGAAAGGTCCGTTGAGCAATGTGCTCTTTGGACACTTGTCCGCAAAGACCTCTATCATCTTCAGGACTGTCAGTCGCTTCTCTGCCTCTTTCCTTGTTTCCGGTGAGAGGGGCACTTTTCATCGGCCGAGTTTCTCAGCCATGGCCAACAGTCTGGAATATCTTCTTCGTAGGCCTAATAGGCTGTAGATGGAGATTACAGAAAGCAGGAACAAGACGACCGTCAGAGCCGTCTCCACTACCGCTGAGGCGTCCACTGACTGACGCATGGGGAACCCTAGTCCCCCTGGCTGAGCAAAATATACGAAGAAGAGCAGTCTCAGTAACGACGATATGGCTAACAGGAGGGCGAAGGCAGCTATCAAGGCCTGCGTAGTGATCGTTCTTAACAGGTCGTCAGCCATATGTGCCGCGTCCTCCTTGAAAGCGGCCAACACTTCTTTTAGCAGAGGATCCTCGATTGACGACAGGTTCTATCCCTCTTCTCCGTGGGAATGAAAGGTGCTTACGTTCGATTCTCGTTCCAGTGGATTTAAGCAGATTCCTAGGAGCCAGCAGCGCTTGCACCGTCGAATCTCGGTCGTTGGAACGATCGGTTCCGGCAAAACCACCTTTGCCCATAAATCAGCCCAGATCCTCGACGCTCCGCACATCGAACTCGATGCTCTCCACTGGGAACCCAACTGGGTAGAAGCGCCCAACGATCTCTTCCGAGAGCGGGTTAAGCGCTCATTGCAAGGCGACTCTTGGGTCGTCGACGGGAACTATCATCAAGTACGGGACATAGTTTGGAACCGCGCCGACACAGTTGTCTGGCTGGACTATCGCTTCAGAACCATTATTGCTAGGCTAGCCAGACGGACCCTGAGAAGAATCCTCACTCACGAGAAGTTATGGAACGGCAACCAAGAGCACATTCGAGGATTGTTCACTCGGGACTCCGTATTCTTGTGGGCTATCCGAACCTATCGAAGACGCCGGAGGCAATACCCAATTCTCCTGAGCAGACCAGAGAATTCGCATCTGACAGTCGTAAGGTTGAGATCCCCGAGAGAAGCGGCAGGGTTTCTATCTACGCTCGAACAGAAGTAAGGTACAGAAATTGAGTCATGCTAAGCCGAACTATTCAGAGACTCTGCGAACCACTCTAGTCTCCAAGGGCATCTGGCATCGCTTCATAGAGTTCGACGAGCCAGTCCGAACTGTCGAGGAAGCCGCGCGAAAAGTCTCAGCAGATAGGATCATCAAATCCATCGTCCTCATAGGCTCAGACAAGAAACCCATTCTAGCAATACTCCCAGCGAAAAACCGGATCAGCTACAAGAAAATCAAAACGTTGCTCAAGGTCAAAGACGTGCGCTTGGCTCAGCCTCACGAGGTTCTGGAACACTCAGGCTACCCAGTCGGAGGAGTACCACCGTTCAACAAGATCAGCCTAGTCCTACTCGACCCTAGCGTCCAACGAAATGCAAGAAGCATCGCCGGTGGAGGAGATCCGGACAAGCTCGTTGAACTCGAGACTCAGGACATACTTGAGATTCTCAATCCGATGGTGGCGGATTTCAGCGCTTAGTTCAAAAAGTGGATGATAGTCGGCCCTTCCTTAACACCTCCTGATCGAAAGAGTCAGCGAGTAGATTGTCCGGTGAGAAAACCCAAGACTCGCAGAGTCCTCGGATCAAAATCAGAGTAGAATCGCTGTCAGATCTTGTCTTTGGGCTAGCACTCTCGATAGGATCACTAGAACTTCTTGCGAGAACACCTCAGACTCCCGAAGACTTAGCAACGAGCGTCGCACTCTTCGCGTTAAGCTTCCTTCGTCATTTCGATCTGGTTTGGCTATGCAAGGATCATGGCCATTCTCTCCCAAGAGACGAGCGGGACCGTATCCATGAACATGCTTCTATTGTTCTGCGTCGCTCTTGAGCCATACCTCTTCTTCGTTCTACAATCAAAATCTTCAGACCTCTCATTCCTCAATTGGGCCTCATTCGGATACGCGCTGGACGTCGGCGCCATGTTCCTAATACTGGGCGGTCTAATCAGGCCTATCCTCCGAGGAAAGAGTCCTGGGATTGAAAGAGGCTATCTGCATCCCGTCTTGTTTCGAAGATTTCGCGTTGCGATGTTCTTCTATGCCTTCATCGGAGGCGCCTTACTTGGTCTCAGCCCTTCCCTTCTTTGGGATCGGCACACCAATAGGCCCTCTTCGGTTTGTCTTCTGGTACTCCGCATTCGCCTTCGCTTTCCTAGGAATATTGAATCGCAGACGCGGAGAACACATCGAGCGAAACGCTCTGTATGATCTACAACTAGACTGGACTAGTTTAGCTGACTACTTTCTTGAACTCGTAGATCGTTGCGCCCATGGTCAGAATTGCTATCAATGATATTACTCCGAAGGACAGCAAAAACGAGTTCCAGTTGTATCCGATCATTATCAGATCGCGAATTGCGTTCACCGCAAAGCTAATCGGATTGTAAGCTGACACACTCTTCATCCAATCCGGCATCAGTCTCTTATCCATCAGCGCTGTACTCATGAATAAGAGGGGGAAGGTCAACGTTCCGGCTATTCCGAAGACCGTCTCGGCACTCTTGGTCCTGAGTCCCAGGGCCAGTGATATTCCCGACCATGCTAGGCCGAAGAATGCCACTGTGAACAATATCAGGACGTATCCTACGAAGCCTGTGATAGGAAAAACCCCCAGACCATAGGCTAGTACTAGTATGATGAGCGATTGCGCGAAAACCCGGAACGCATCGCTCAGAAGTCTGCCCAGAAGAATGGAGGCGCGACTAGCGGGAGTGGCGAGCATCTTGGTGAGGAAGCCGGACTTGATATCATCTACGACGGCTGTGCCAGATTGGAACGCGCTTGAGAAAGCGTTTTGAAGAACAATGCCAGCGGTGGCGAATACAGTGTAGTTTATTCCTCCTAGGAGTGTGCCGAACGAGCTGAATAGTTGTGTGAACAAGACAAGGAAGATTATGGGTTGAAAGAGTGAGAAGAAGAGCAGGATCGGGTTTCGTACGAGCTTCTTCATCCAGCGCTGGAACATGTAATAGGAATCAGAGGCGAGAGTCATCTTGCCGGTCTACCTCCTTCTCCGGCCGAACATTCCGGACGCCCTTGACTTGTCGATCTCCTCGGGCCTGATTCTTCTTCCCGTGTGTTTTAGAAACACGTCGTCGAGTGTCGGGCTAGACACACCGATCGAAGAGAGCTTGATCTCAGCATTGTCAAACGCGCGTACGATGTCAGGGACCAAGAACCCCCCGTTCTTCGCGTAGATAACAATCCCTTCGTCGGAATCGACAATTTCAGTGATTCCCCCAAGGCTGCCGAGGACTTGTTTGGCCTTGTCCTTGAGAGACCCGGTCCCAGGATTCCCGTTCTCGAATCCCAACGTAATACGGTCCGCGCCAATCTCAGACTTCAATTCTGACGGGGATCCTTGCGCAACAATTTCGCCGTGGTCTAGGATTGCGAGTCGGCGGCACAGCCGGTCTACCTCTTCCAAATACTGTGTTGTGATGAATATCGTCATTCCCGTCTGGTTCAACCCCTTGAGATACGACCATACTTGCGCCCTTGACTGAGGGTCCAAACCGGTTGTAGGTTCGTCCAGAAAGAGTATCTTCGGTCTGTGAACAAGAGTGGAGGCAAGGTCGAGCCTCTTTTTCATTCCACCCGAGTAGTAAGCTGACCGTTTGTCGGCCGCGTCCCCCAAGTCAACAACCTTGAGCAGCTCGTTTACTCGTTCCTTCAACTCTTCACCACGCATCTGCTGTAAGTGTCCCTGGAGCATCAGGTTCTCTCGCCCGGTCAAATCCTCATCGATGACGGTGTCTTGCATCTGAACACCGATCAGCTTTCGGACTTTTTGAGCATCGTGTTCGATTTCAAGCCCGGCTACGTTAGCCAACCCGGACGTCTTTCGTAAGATGGTGGTTAGGATCTTGATCGTGGTGCTCTTTCCGGCACCGTTCGGTCCGAGAAATCCGAAGAACTCGCCATCATCGACTTTGAAAGATATTCCTTTGACAGCCTGGGTGCCATCACCGTAGGTTTTTACGAGGTTCTCAACTTGAACTGCGGGCAATTCTCTAAGCCTCTATCGTATTAGATATATCGCATTCGATATGGTTTATATAAAGAATTCTTCGCATGCTTTTTCACGAAGCGGGTTTATTAGCAAAAAGCGCCTCGTACTAGCGCGGCGTGTATGGCTAGTTCTAGGACTACGATGAGCCGAAGGACACCGATTCACAGCGTTCTAGCGCATCCGCAAGGGATTCCCAGAGGATTTCTGCGCCTGTATGTCTTGCATCGGATCTCTACGAGACCGGCTCATGGATACGATCTCTTGCAAGAGATCGAGACTAAGACACAGGGCGTTTGGAGGCCTGGAGCCGGTTCCATCTATCCAATTCTAAAGGAACTCGTGAGGGGAGGATATATCAGAGCAGAATCCCATAAGAAGGCGGGAAAGCCCCAACGCATCTATCACATCGCCCCCGAAGGGCGTGCGTTGTTACAGCAATCCGGCGAGATGTTGTTGAAAACCGGACAAAACTGGGGAGCGATGAGGTCCATAATCATAGAACTGGTCGATCCGAAAAACATTCCAACAATGTTCACGCATATGACCGCGGGACAATTCGCGTTTCTCCGAGGAATACTCGAATCCAAGAGGGACAAGATCCCCCGCAAAGAAATCCAGTTCATGCTGAAAGACTATGCTCTTAATCTTGAGAGCCAGCTCGATTGGACAAAGCGAATGCTCAAGAAATCATGAAGATTCGCGAATTCAAGATCCAAGACTACGCCATGGTACGCGCCCTGTGGCAAGCCGCGGGCCTCATCTTACGCCCCGGAGACGAACTTGAAGATGTCAAGTTGAAACTTCAACGAGACCCAGATTTGTTCTTAGTTGCTGAACAAATCGATGAGGTCGTGGGCAGTGTAATAGGCGGCTGGGACGGAAGGCGCGGTTGGATCTACCATCTCGCCGTGAAGCCTGAACATCAACGGAAAGGGATCGGAGTCGGACTCGTTCGCGAAGTCGAAAAGCGTCTTGGTGCCAAAGGGGCGAAGAAAGTGAACGCGCAAGTCTACAAGTGGAACGAACAGTCCTCTGAGTTCTTCAGGGCCATCGGATACGAAGCGCAACCCGACCTCATGATGATCGGGAAACAGTTAAGAAAATAGGGAAGAGGGTGCTGCACGCTGCAGCACTAAGCCATCACATTTGGAACAGCATCTGGTTTGATATTCCGGTCTCGCTCCAGAAGCTTCCCCCCTCTACAAGGTCCCAGAAGGACATGAACTGGTTTGTCGACGGCTGCTGTGCATCAGTTTCTAGGACGACAGGTCCAATGTATTGGCAATCTGTGCAGTGGTAGAGGGATCCAATGGAACCTCCAAGCCAGAGAAAGACTTCGTCGGAACCGCATACCAAGCATCTTCGCATTTTGATCTGCTCACCTCTACGAATGCTCATGGAGCGCGGGAACTATTCCATTCTCCTAGTACTTCGCTTAAATGCCGCGCAGTCCTAACGTCACTCTACCCTCAATGGTATGGCTGGCAATGTGTAGAATATTCCGGAGAGAATACATTCCAACGGGAATGATAACGGTTTTTCTTATGGGCAAGAGTCAATAGTCTCGACCCTTAGGGTTTCTCCGGCGAAGCTTTTTGCAGAGCCTCACTCCGCGGAATATTCTCCGCGGAGCCCTCCTAGCATTTTTCCCGTGGGGACCGGCCTACATCTTTGAGAGAGCGAACTTCTGGTTTGGACAGACGAACAACGGATACTGGTACTACCAGTTTTCCCAGACGAGGCTCGAAGCCTACGTTGTCTCTTTCGCTCTCGGAGGAATACTTGTGGCATATCTTCTCCGGCCACGCTGGGCGGTTATCCAAGTCTTCCTCAGTGCCTCGCTAATCTATGTGCTATTCTATCTCGCTTGTCCTACGTATCTAGCTGGGACGATTTGGAGGTCGGAGTGCTATTCCCTTGGGCCAGACGGTCTAGCAGGGGTTCGTCTTTGCACAATGATGTTTTCCTTCGGAGCGCTGCCCTCGTTCGTCCGAGCATCCTACAAGAAGGACAAGCTGAACAAGAAGTTGCGCCCATGGATTGCAATATTTAGTGCATTCATCACATCCGTGGTAACCGCGTGGTTTCCGCTTACAGCATGGTTCTCAGGCGTCACCTATCTTGCGCCACTCGTCCCGTTCCAGGCAGCACTCCTATTCGGAGTCTCAGAAATAGCAGCGGGGATTCTAGCTGCCAAAATTAGCCGGTCTCTATTTGTCGCCGCGGCTTCCGGAGTGACTTCCGCGTTCTTACTTTCCGGGTTTCTCTGGCCGTTACTCTGTCCATCCTGCGACAGGAGCCTCCTGTTTCTCATCGTTCCCTTGTGGGGATTCTTCGCCCTGATCGGAGGTGTACTAGAACTCGGTCTCCCCAGAAAACTAAGCATTGGTCCATTGAGACATTTCAATCCGAGACTAGAAGACATCCGCCGTGTTGGAATCGCCGTGGTCCTTCTCTTTTCGTTGTGGACCCTCATATCCTTTGGATTTTGGGACCCGAGCGTTCTCTACGCCACCAGCATATCTCCGGGAACCGGCCACCTGACACTTGGAACCCCAACCTATCCATACGTCGCAGGCTACTACAACTCAACCCAGTACAGGATTTGCTGTGTCCAGATCGGGGTAAGTTTCACTAAGGTGGATCTGAAAGCGCTGGCTCCAAACAACTTTCTGATGGCCGGGATGGGAGTCCAATCGCCCAACTGCTGCATTGACGGTTGGGATTTCGGGTGGAGGGCCGACCTCTTCGTTCTACCTAACGGGACCCGTGTAGTTTCCGGCTCCACTTGGGAGACCTGCGATGGAAACGCGAACTGTGGAGGAATAATGTGGGAACATCTCAGATATCATGCTGAGCGCGTAATCAATCCCGCGAATTCTTCAACGCCTGTTTATCTCAGGATGATGTGGCGATATGACAAGCCGGACTTTCATGCAGATTGGTACTATAACTACACAGGACAACCATGGATACAGTTTGGAAGCTTCGTGCCGGACTTTCGGGAAGGCCCGTATTTCGATATCGGACTAGTAGGGGTCGGGAACTATCCCTCAGCATATGCCTTCTTCTACCAGTTCGGGGTCGCAAGCAAGACCCCAGTCCTGGGCTGGTCAGTACAATTGCTCTACCCATCATTCGTAGATCCGAATGGCTCGTGGAGATTGATGGAGAAGGCCAACATCATTCAGGGATGGCATTCATACTGGAAAGCAAACTACCGCTGGGGAGGAGAACCTTACAACGGGGTTTCTGCCGAGGCAAACGCGAACGACAAGACCTTCCCCGTAGGTATTCTACAACTGACATATTCAGGAATTGGAACTCTGCCGGAGAAGACCGTTCTCTGGTAGTGTTGAGTACCCTAAACCTTCGAGGCTCCGTTGAGAGTGTCGACAAGAGCAGGTTTATCGGACAAGGTAGTTAGAATTCGGCACTATCTCCGGAATTATAGAGAAATGGTCAAGCTTTGATGGACATGTTCGGCTCGTTTGGTAGAGGTATTTCGCAACGTGCCGACCTGGTCTCTTCCTCCGAGAAGCTTTGTCCAATGTGCCTGAGAGTTAGAAGGCTATCCGGGGAGAAGAAGTGCGCCATACACGTCAAAGCTGAGTCTTTGGCTGCACATCATCCCGAGTTCGACCTAAAATCCATCGCGGGGTCCAGTCCTCCAGGAGTCTTTGTAGGGAGATTCGGGTATCCGAACGTCAACGTCGGACCTATGGTGCCATCGATTTCCGGCGACACCGAGATTCTTGACACTCCTGAATGGTGGATGGGCAAGGGCTTCGATGAGATCGTAGATTTCAGATACAGTTTGCTTCGAGGCTACAGCAAGGCGAACGTCTCAGACGCTCAGAAGGGAGGCAGATTGATCGAGACCTTGCATGAGGTTGCAATGATGACAAAACCTGTTGACACAGAACTCGTCCTGTCTCGGCCGCCCCGAAAAATATTGGATATGCGAGAGGACTCCCAGCCCTTCGGTCCTATTGCACCCCTCACCTCGTTTCATGCTGGCAACTCCTCCGTTGACGATAGGATCGAGAAAGCGTTCTACGATGGCGATCTCCCGGCCGACGATGCTGTCCTGCAGCTCTACAGAAACGGTGTCTTGGTGACTCGCATTCAGCGAGCGTTTAGCCTCGGGATGTTTGGGGAGAGCAAGAGACGCAAGCTTGTCCCAACACGGTGGAGCATAACCGCGGTAGACAGCAACCTCAGCCTCAAGCTAATGTCCCGAGTAAGACATCATCCTCTCATAGACGAATTCCGCGTTTACAAATACACGTATCTCGATAATATCTACGTAGGACTTCTTACTCCTGAACACTGGAAGTTCGAGTGGATCGAGGCCTGGTTCGAACCAGAGCTGCTCGCCACTAGTTTTCCCGACGTGAATATGGCTGAGGACGTGGAGAAGAGCAGCTATGTTTCTCCGAAAGGATACCGGCCAGTCATGCTTGGCGATTCGGAAGGATTCCGAGGACGAAAGACCTACGCGAAGCCGGGCGGTTGCTACTACTCAGCAAGACTTGCGGTTTCTGAGTATCTGGACTCGATCGGAAAGCAAGCGGGGGCAATAATGTTGAGGGAAATTCATCCCGGCTACATAATGCCTGTCGGGGTTTGGAATGTTAGAGAAAGTCTTCGGGTGCTCCTTAGGACACCGTTTGAAAGATTCGACTCCATGGAAGCCGCCTTGAATTATGTGAGCAGTATTTTTGAGATACCGAAGCGTGGTTGGATAGAAACCTCGGCGCTCCTCCAGAACGCGTATTTCCAGCGGAAAATCAGCCAATTCAACTAGAGCACACGGGGTCGTCCTGGGACTTTTCTTGGCAGAGTTCTATGCGACCCTCTTCATTATCGACCTGACGCGGTAAATGCTTAAGCGTGACCGTTTCCAATCACGATTCCGTGATTTCTACCAAGGACCTTGGGGAAGAACTGGCGAAGATATCTTTTGACCTTGCCAAGCGAGACAACGCAAGCTATGCCGAGCTGAGGCTCGTTAACACACGATCCGAAGCTGTTACAGTCGTCAACGAGAACCCAGCCAGCGAAGAAGCGAGCACAATCGGGGTAGGAATTCGTGTTCTCTACAAGGATCTGGGCTGGGGATTCGCCGACACCGATGAACTTGAACATGACAGCATAAGAGAAACAACCAAGAAGGCCCTCGCTCTCGCCAGGGGCGCGTCAAAACTCGGGATAAAAGTCACTCGGGCCTCTGAGCCTGCTCATGTCGACAAGTGGGCAACACCAGTCAAGAAGGACCCGTTCCGCGTCCCGACCGAAACCAAGTACGAAGTTCTTCAGGAAACAACCAAGAGGATGAAGGAAAACGACGTCGTGGCAAGAAGAGGCCAGATGACGTTCGATTTTATCGAGAAATATTTCGCGAACTCAGAAGGGTCGAAGATATTCCAAACTCACTCCTACGCAGGCGTATCTGCAATTGTTGCCGCCAAGGGCCCGACCGGTGTCCAGAGGCGATCAGTTCAACAGAATAGTGGTGGCGGCTACGAGCTCGTGGACGAGATGGACCTTCCCGCACAAGCACTTGAGATCACGAAAGACGTCCTAGCGCTGACTCATGCCCCCACTATTGGCGAAGGAAAATCAGACATTATTCTCAGCGGAGACCAGGTTGCGTTGCAGGTGCACGAGTCCTGCGGCCACCCAATAGAGCTCGACAGGGTTCTAGGTTACGAGGCTAACTTCGCAGGCCGAAGCTTTCTCCAACCAGACCAACTCGGAAAACTCCAGTACGGCTCAGAACACGTGAACATAGTAATGGATGCAACCCTCGACCATGGTAACGGACTGGGAACCTTCGGCTACGATGACGAGGGAGTAAAAGCCCAGCGAAAATATGCAGTCAAGAACGGAAAATTTGTCGGTTATCTTATGTCCCGGGAAACTGCCCCGAGAGTTGGCGAGAGCCGAAGTAACGGGTGCATGCGAGCAGAATACTACAAGCTTCCAATAATCAGAATGACAAACGTCAGTCTCGAACCAGGAGACTGGGACTATGACGAGATGATCGAAGATACCCGCGACGGATACCTCATGGTCACAAACTATGGTTGGAGCATCGACCAGAAGAGGTACAACTTCCAGTTCAACACCGAAAAAGGCTACAGGATAAAGAACGGAAGCATTGGAGAAATGGTCAGAGGACCTACCTACGCTGGCATAACGCCGGAGTTCTGGAATTCCTGCGATGCCATTGCCAACAAGAAGAGCTGGGTGCTTTGGGGAACGCCGAATTGCGGAAAAGGCCAGCCCGGGCAGACAATGATCACGGGACATGGAGCCTCACCTAGCAGATTCAGGAACATCCGGGTTTTTGGAGCATCTTAGCCATGTCGCAAAAGATGGAACACCCGCGTGTTCTGCTCAGAGAAAGAGCCCACCAGATCTTCACCACCGCAAAAACCGTTGCAGGCAAGGCTGAGGCAGAGATAATGCTCGTGTCGCGAGTTGACGAGTACCTACGATTTGGGAACAACGAACTAGCACAATCACAGTACAGCACCAGCAGAAACCTGTCCGTGAGGATCGCGTCCGAAAAGAAACAGGGACGAGTCACAACAGGCACCTTGGACAAGGCCTCTATTGAGAGGACTGTAGAGAAGGCTCTCCGCCAGGCCCGCGAGTCGCCGGAAGACCCGGATTATCTGCCGATGCCGGGCTCACAGAAATACCGCTCAGTCGACCGATACAGCGAGAAAACTGTCGAGGCTCCGGCTGAGCTGAAAGCAGGCCATATCGGATCCGCTATCGATCTGGCCAAGAAAAACCATCTTCTCGCTTCTGGGGTTCTCGGAACCAGCGTCGAGCATGTAATGATGCTCAACACATCCGGACTGGAAGCATCCTATCGGGGATCGGGTGGATACTTCTCGTTGACAATGGACGCTGACAACGGTAACCAGACCGGTTACGCGCTGTCAACGTTTAGTGATATTGGCGAGCTGGATCCTAACAGTGTCTCACAGACAGCGCTTGAAAGGGCCAAGTTGAACAAGAACCAGGCAGACATCGCCCCTGGAAAGTTCGATGTTGTTGTCGATCCCTACGCATGGAGCGAGATGCTCATTTTCTTCGCCGTATCCGCGTCCACCGGCTATAGCCCCGATCTTGGAATGCGACAGTACAAGGAAGGCAGAAGCTACCTCTCCGGTAGACTCGGAGAGAAGATTCTCGGAGACAACATAAGCATCGATGATGACGTGTACCATCCAAACCAGGCCGGTCCACCCTTCGACGGGGAAGGCTGCCAGAAGAGCAAAGTCTCGCTAGTCGAGAACGGGGTCTTTCGAAACGTAGTCTCCTCCAGAATATCTCAGCACCGCTATGGAGTAGCCCCGACAGGTCACGAGCTACCCTTGCCAAACCCTCTGGGTGAGCTGCCGACCAATCTGGTAATTCGAGGCAAAGGAGCCACCAAGACCTCGGAGGAGCTAATTGGAGAACTTGACAAGGGCCTATTGATCACCCGCTTCTGGTACGTACGGGAAACAGAGCCTCAGACCAAGACAGTGACAGGCATGACCAGAGACGGAACCTTCTTGGTTGAGAATGGCGAGATCAAGAGACCGGTTAAGAACCTCCGGTTCAACCAGAGCCTCCTGGAATTGTTCAACAAGATCGACGCCGTCTCAGAGCCCGTGCGAAACTTCTCCGAGGCCCAGCAATTCAGAATCCTCCAACCCGGGATCCTAGCGAGGGACTTTAACTTCACAAGCGTCTCTCCCTTCTAGCCACCAATCCTGGCCCTCACAGAGTCTCGCAGGGCTTCCCAGGGTCGGAGCCTGTTGGTTCTAGAAAACTCATACTTTGGCCTTGGGAGCAATTCTCCGTGGATTCTTGACCTATCGGAAGGAGTACGTCCTTGGCATTCTGTCTCTGCTGCCCCTTCTTGCAGCTGGTACCTACAAGGGCCTCGGCTGGCTTGTTACCATAATTGTCGTGTATGTTGGCATCCCGGTTCTCATCTGGAGCCTCGTAGTAGATCGTCTCGCGTTCTTTGTCATCTGGATAATTCGCCATTTTCGAGAGTCGTCGGGTCACCAGTACTATTTTGAGAGGCCGGTCGGGCCTCCCGGCTTTTCTCGTCGAATTCTGAGGGACTTTCGGGTCTTATTGTTCGTGTTTGTTCTATCAGCTATTATTGTGCCGCAGATAACGGATGTTATACCTGCGAATATCGCGATTGTCAGCAATGCGTTCGTCTACGTGGCTATCTTCATCCTCGCTGTTCCCTCCTCGATACACGTTCTGTTCTGGGTTCTCGAAGACTCGGGATTGCGATGCCATAATCCAAAGAGAGTTACCATTACGGCTCCTGGGGCGTGGATGTCGAACTGGCTTGCTTCGGTGGGGAGCTTGGGCGCGTTTCTCACCTTCGCCGTGTCACTTGGCGGAAGCCTTGACAAAGCGATCTCGCTCACCACCACTCTGGTCGCATCCCTCTTGCCCTCCTGCATTCTCGCGCCGACTCTCTTCTATCGAAGGGTAGAACCCGGCATTCTGGCGAAGGTTAGAGAGAGCAAGACGGCGATGGCGATGGCTCGTCTCTTCGCGCCTCTCCCTGCTCCAACCGTTCCAGCGTCATATCCTCCTAGCTCGCCAACTCCGCCTAGACAAACCCCCACCAACACCTGATACTCCCGATTAGCGCTGTCGCGGCTTTCGGAGAATTGAAGAAATCGCCCAGAATCAACCCTTATCACCAATCTAGAATGTGGTCGCTACGACCTCCATGAATCGTTCGGGAACTGCGCCTAGATTTACCGTCTTTTTGCCCCAGCATCTAAGCCCAGACTGTGCCCTGAATCGCGAGTCTCGGCGATTATCCACGCCAGACAGCAAATTTCCCCGTTCAGAAAGAGGTGGGGATAAGAGCAGAGCATCTCGCGACGCAAGACTATGGGACGGATCGCACTACGATATTGTGAACGAGGTACTAACGGCAGTCGAGAGGTTGGCCTGCAATATTCCTCCCACAGTAACGCTTGCCGTAATGTCGACGTTTAGCACGTAAGAACCCGAGACCCTGACGCCCTGGTCAATGGACAAGTAGGCGGTATGCGTTCTCGTTCCTATTCCTCCATTGATTTTCGTACTACCAAGATCTGTTGTCTGACCTGAAGGATTAGTTAGTTTCAGATCTATCGTGATGGTTGTATTACCGTTTGAGCTTGACACGCTCGTGTCGCTCGTCCTGAGCATTCCCCCAGCACGGACAGAGAAGTCGTACTCGTAAGCCGTCATCGCCTGAACCGTTGTATTCGCGCTAGTTGCTACAAGTGAACCTGTCCTCTCACCGAAGACTACCTTGGCAACGGGAACAGTGAAGCCTCCAGCCAACGCTGGCGGTGCTACAAGAACAGCTGCGACGCCTACGATTACCAAGAGAACCAACAGGCCTTTTCTTTGGGCCTTTTTCGCCGCGGAGGTTGGCATTTCTAGAACGGCTCACGGCCAGAAGGGATTTGAGAATTCTGTTACCAGCGCGTCCTCTTCAGTCCCAGCTTGAACGCCCCATAGTTTGTCCCGAGATGAATAGGCGGAGTCACCACAATCACGATCAGGATAGAGAGCAAGTTCATCGGGAATAAGAGCTGTCCGAGGAGCAGGCCTCCAAACACGAAATCCAGCTGGTCCACGATCGGAAGCGGCTCACCCGGTTTTATCTGGACTCGCCGTTTGAAGAACGCCCCTAGAAGATCCCCGAGAACGGTTCCCAGTGCAATCATGAAGCCGCCGAGTAGAAGGCGGTTGTCAACTGATGACTCGGCAAGTCCCACAAGTGAGCCAGCCACGATCCCCGCGAACAATCCACGAACCGTCTTGTGAGCTCCGAGGATTCTCTGACCATCGAAAAAGTTCCTTCCCCCATCCAGAGGAGCACCGCCACCGAGGAGGAGAGGAGCAGCGTTCGCGACATACGAAGGCCCAATGAACAATAATGCATCCAGAACTATTTCCAGAACAAATCCCCTAGCGCTTGAACACGCCCCGTCAACCGTGGACAGTTATGAACCAAACGCTACACATCCTCTATCCCCGCATTACCGATCCTGAAAAGCACCCTCGGACCAGTAACCTCTCGACCATCCATCTTCTCCGCAATGCACTCTCTCACATCTCTCCGAGGCGTCTGGCGCAATCTCAAGATCGTTGACGACCAGTGTCTAAGCGACCTAGTCGCAACAGGCGCGATAAGCCAGCTTCCACGGCTAGGCTGGCTGTGAACCTGCCCGGTCAACAAGATAGTAAGCTCGAACCTCGAAGCGAGATCGGAGAGATAAGCAAGCTGCCTGTTAAGCTCACGATTGTTAACAAAAACCGTCCCAGGCTTCTCTAGATCAGCACGGTAGAGACCAGTCATCGAGTCAACCACCAACAAAGCCGGGGTCTTAGACAACAGGACCTCGAGGCTTTCCGTGATCCGGATCTGTTCACGAAACTCCTCGGGCTGAAACACTACAACATTCTCAGCAAGCTCTTTCCCTCGATCGAGCGATTCAAGCCTCTGAACGGAGAAGGAGAGATCAGCATCGACGAAGAAAACCTTCAAGCCCCTCGCCGCCGCCGCCAGAGCGGATTGCATCGACAGAACAGTCTTCCCAGTCGACGCCTCCCCGTAGACCAAGTTGATCGTTCGAATGGTATAGCCGCCCTTCAGCAACCGGTCCAGCCCGCTAACCCCCGTGCTCAACCTTTCCATAATCAAGACCCTACCGACTTGTTATCGAGAGCGAAAGTCTGGCAGGGATTGAATAACTCTGTCTAGGAGGAAGACACTTCCCCCAAGCTAGGCTCCAAACGGGCAATACCCTACTTGTTGACGGTCCCGCAACTATAACTCTCGAGGAAGGTCAAGCCTCGGCGCTGGGCGCTCCAATCCGAACCGGAGACCCAATTGTTGTCCCTAAACTGAGAAGAATCCCGATTGAGACCGATACCGAGGCTGTCTTCCGAATAAAGATAGGTGAAGACGGCGGTCACAGACAAGTCCACGGCTCGACCATTCCCACAAGCTGGCGGGAAGCAGGCGACATCCTGATACAATCGCGAGGACTGGTTGTGGTTCTGGGAGATGTCGATGTTGGAAAGTCAACCCTCTCCACCTACCTCGCCAACAAGTGCTTTGACCAAGGAATTAGGACCAGCATCATTGATGGAGACGTTGGTCAAGCCGACATTGGTCCACCAACGACTATCAGCTCTTCAACAGTTTCCAACCACATCCTCAGCCTTCAGGACCTGAAACCGGAGCGATCATACTTCATCGGGGACACGAGCCCCTCCTCAGTCCCAGCCAAGCTCGTACAATCAATCACGCACCTCAAAGACGAGATCGCAACGCAAAGCGACGTCACAACCGTAAACACCGACGGATGGGTAAGAGGCGAGGAAGCGGCCAGCTACAAGCTCCAGCTCCTAAATTCCCTTCAGCCAAACCTCGTACTCGGCCTGAGCTCTAACAGCGAGCTTGATCCCATCCTTGAGCAGTCACAATACACAACCCTGAGGCTTGAAGCTTCACCATTCGCCCGGACAAGAACCCGGGAAGAAAGGAAAAGGACACGGGAAGAAGGATATAGGAGATTCCTCCAGAACCCCAAACATCTAGATCTCAACCTCAACACGATCAAACTCAGAACCTTCAACAAACCTCGACAACAAAGAATCGATCAAGCTTCAACACATAGAGGAACTCTCGCCGGACTACTCGACGAGAAGGAAATGTTACTCGCGATCGGAAGAATCGTCCGAATCCGGAACAGTACCGTTCGCGTCACAACAACGACCGAGACGAGGCCGAGAACCGTAGAACTTGGAGCAGTTATGCTGTCTTCAAGATTCGAAGAGGTCGGATATGAGCCCTAGATCGAATACGCGTCGGGAATCGAGTAGACGTAGATCGTGTGCTCGTTATAGTTCTCCTTCCGCGAAGGCTTCCAACCATTAATCATAAAGTCATGACTTACAATCCTCGAACCAGGTCGCGCTTCCGATCTCAGCTTCGGCTTCAACCGCTCATTCGCATACGTCGTAAGATACAAGGTAATTAGAGTGGCCTCTTTCAAGTCCGCCTGGAAAAGGTCCTTGTTGAAAATATGCACCTTTTCGATTAGCTTGAGCTTTTCAACTTCTCCAGAGGCCTGCTTGAACAAATCCTCCCTAATCTCGTAGCCAACGGCAGCCTTGATGCCGAAATCTTTGACCGCTGTCGTTAGTATCCGGCCGTCGCCGCAGCCAAGGTCGCAGAGAACATCGTCCTTGCTTGCTCTTGCAACCTCCAGCATCTTCTTAACAACATCGTGGGGTGATGATACAAATGGTGCACAGCTCATGAGAGAGTCACTTTCCGTTCCGAAGTAATCGTGGAGGAACGATTCAAGCTATTTTAACTCTCTCCCTAAGTTCCCGACTCTGATAGTCAGAACATGATCTATCGGCGCACCAACAATCGGAGTCACCGATAATTCCGCGGCCACCAGGGTCGCAGATACAGAATCCTCATTACATTTAGCGAGGTCGAAAGCGGATAGGAATGGGGAAGTGTGCCAAAAAGGAAAGAACGGCTCACCATTAAGTCTCGCGAGGATGAGTTCGAAACGCCTGATGTTCAAACTCGACAACGACGCGATCCGCAAGAACTCAAGATCTACATCAAGCAATTGTCGAAGGCGTTGAAATTCATACCACTCGGAAGCCGAGCCTACTATGCTGTAACCGGAGAACTACTGAGAGCCAGCACCCAGCTGAGGGCCCTGATGCCCGCAAGCGCTACCTCGAAAGGAGAGCACTAGCTCCCGAGCTCCTTAGGCCAGTCCAATCCAACAAGCCGCATCCATTTTCACGCTCCACTTGTTCTCAGCGTTCTACGAAATGACTATAAGCCACAGAGCCCGCGGAAGCCCGAAAGCGCTTCTTCATGGCTTCTCAATTGCTTAGTGACACTAGAGTACACGAGCTTGCTCAAGTGGAACTAAAGGAGCCCGTCCTGATTCAAGGCCTTCCAGGACTCGGCTATGTCGGAAAGGTCGCAGTGGACTATTTCATCGAGAAACTGAAGCCCGTGAAAATGGCGGAATTATACTCAAGCTACCTGCTCTTCCCCGATGGCAACCTCGGCATCAACATTTCAGAAGATGGAACCTACTCCCTTCCAAGATACGAATTCTACGGTTACGGTGAAAAAGACCCCAACGTAATCCTCCTCACCGGAGACGCCCAGCCAAGTGTAACGGGACAGTACGAGGTGGCAAGCATCGTTCTCGACTTTGCGCAGCGCTTCGGCTGCAAAGCCGTTTACACCATGGGTGGATACGGAACTCGTTCCGGAAACGATGTAGGAGCAGTCTACGCCGTTGTGGGAGAAGCTCTACTGGGAGAACGTCTGAAAAAGATGGGAGCAAAACTCGCAAAAGGCGGCGCGGTTACAGGAGCAGCAGGCGTGATACTTGGCATAGGTCGGCAACGCAGTCTATCATGCGCAGGCCTCTTGGGGGCCACAACAGGCGCTTACCCGGATCTGGAAGCAGCGAGAGCGGTGATCCAGATGTTGACGGGACTTGTGAATATTCCAGTAGACTTGAAAGAGTTGGACACGGAGATTGAGGACATGCGCAAGAAGATGGAACATTTCAGACACACAGAGGTTGAAGAGTCCAAGGAAGGCGAGGAAAAACCTGAGGAAGGCAAGGATCGCTACATTACGTAGCCGAGATAATAATTCCATCTTTCCAAATATTTTAGCCTGGTCTGGAAATGGCCTCTTCTTTCTTCCACTCATTTTATAGTAGATGAACACAACGAGTGAGTTGAAGCGATTTGCTCGAAGCAAGTTTGGAACAGAATGGCGTTGTCCACAAGGTAAGCTTGCTCCAGCTAGAAAACGCGGTCTTGGCGTTCTGCTACGAAGATTCAATGAAAATTGGCACCTTGGCAGTCTCGACTCCAAGGCTAACGGAGGCAGGCGCGGGAACCTCGTCGGTTCTCCTCGGAGGAAAATACCTAATTGTCACAAGGGCTCTATCGGAGAGAGTTGCTGCAATCTACAACAAGATGAGCATTGTATCGGTAAACACTAAGCTCTCAGAAGGCGAGGCACTCCGCCTCTATGCTGGCTTGCTTGACAAGGTCCGGTCTAGCTCTAGTGCCGACTCTGCTTCCGCTAGAGATTGAACAGGAATCCTACCGCGATGGTGATGACCGTAGCAGCGAAAGCAATCGCTGCCACAGTATCATCCAATCTCTCAACGCTCATCGAATAGTCATCCTACGAATGATTATTGAGAGAATGTTCTGGACGGTAGGAGAGAATGTTCGTCTATCTTTTGACATATTACTCACTGAGAAAAGACAGTAGTCGGGCCGACGTTATCCTCTGTGTTACAACATGATCTACAATTTGTTCCCGCGATTCTTAAGTAGGAAAGAAGACATTTTCCCGTGTTGTCGGTCGCGTGCTGTCTCGCTTAGACTCTTGGCTCTAGAATTGGTGGAAACTAACGCCAGCTATTCAGTTTGGCTGGGGAAGGATCTTTGACCTCTACGCCATTGAGTCCTTGGATCCACTCTGGAACTATGACTGCCCTGATCAATTCCTGAATTGTTATTCCGCGGCGCTTCGCGATCTTTTCGAGTTCGCGATAAATTATGTCGTCGAGCGTTTGCATGAACTTAGGCAGTCTGGACACCACGGTTTCTCGGGATATCAACATCATTTCATGGGTTGAAATAAAGTGCTGATGTAACTTGTAGAATTCCAAGGAAGTGACAGGATTGAGGCGTTCGAGCCTCACAACTAGCGGGAAGTCTTGCCTGAGTGTGAACCTTCTCCAAGAATCTGGCGCGCGGCGGTTTCAACTCTTGAACGGTAAGGCTCCTTGGTGTAGACTCTCACTATGTTCATGAACGTTTGAAGTACTCCGACGATCCTAGATGCATCTGACAGCGGAACAATCTCTTTCTTTCCGTTAGGCAAATGCCTGAACACGGGTATGTCCACTGGCTGCAAATCTGCCGTACTGTGATACGGGACCGAAGGTAGGGTAGGTGCATCGATGATCACATCTTCCAAAGTAATCTTCGCCTTTCTAGCAATCTCCTTTTCAACATCCGCACGAGCATGTTCGTTTGCAATCACATCGGACAGTTTCTCTTCGCGGGAAAAAACGGTGTGTTCATAGGCGCATTTTAGGAGCCTTCTGGTTTCGAGGTCATGCATGATCTTCCTGGAGTTCTTGCACTCCTTCAGCTCTGTCCACACCTTGTAGTCGTCAAGTTTGAGAAAGTCTTCGGGTCGGTCAAAGTCCAAGAGTCTGAGCTCATCTCTTGCGCCTTCTAGAGCTTTCACGATCATGATCTGAACTGCCCGTGAGGCTCTGTGGAAGTATATTGTTCGAAAGGACTCGAATCGTGCGAGTAGGAAGCTCTCAAGCGTTGCTACCGCTGTTCCATCAACTGAAAGGTTGTTTTCTACAATATCCATTGTGTATAATAGCCGATGTACGTCGATCGAGCCATATCCTGCTCCCGTGTGAAAGGAATCTCGAACAACATAGTCCATTTTGTCGATATCGACGCCGCTGCTAATTATCTGGTCCAAGTATGGCTGCTTCTTATCCGACAACTTTCCAATGGCCAATCTCCCCAGAATCTTGGGGTCTATGTCCGCGGACTCAAGCCTCTGACTAATTTCCGTCTCATTCACAAGCCAGGGAACAAAATCTTCGTGATTCTTGGCTAGATATTTCACCAGGAGCGACTCGAAGACGTGGGAAAAGGGTCCATGCCCAATATCGTGAAGTAGCGCGGCTAAGCGCAGCTGTTCTTGTTGGTGTTGAGACAGATCTACCGGGAGTGCTTCAGCCAGTGCCCCGGCCAAGTGCATAGCACCGATGACATGTTCGAACCGGGTGTGATTTGCTGCTGGGTAGACGAACTCTGAGCCGGCAAGTTGCCGTATTCGCTTGAGTCTTTGAACAGGTTCGGTATCGATTATCGATCTCTCGGTCTGGCTTATTCGGACATAGCCATGGATTGGGTCTTTGATGAAGCCTCCAGACTTCTCGGTCAACTTTCTCCCCTGTGTTTTCCGTCGCGACTAGTTAACTTCTCATTCCAAGATCGAAAAGTCTCTTTTTATCCAAGTTGACGCTATTCGCTCAATAAGGAATCGTGCCGGGCGAATGGTTCAAGATAAGATCCTCTGCTTCGTTTGTTCTGTGAAGGGTATCGAGAGGACTTTCGCAACCTATTACGAGCTGCAAGACCACCTCTACAAAGATCATGATATGACGAAGGATCCGGCCATGGAGATTTTCATGAAATCCAAAATCCAGGCCTCGAGGGCGACGACTGGTCCCGACTCTAGCAAATAGTTCTTGGATTCACTTGATAATCAGGAATTGTATGAGGGAAAGGACGATTGTGCCGACAAAGAGGAGAGATACTGTGCTGGTTATGAATGTCAGCATGCTTTGCTGAGTGCTGATGCCTACCGTGTTTTTTACACCAAATACGCTAGCTATGCCTATCCAAACGGTGCTCGTCGCCCGAACGATTTCGAAGAGAATGGGGACCGGTCCGGACATGAGAATGAAAAGAAGCCCGGGCGCCCAGGAGAAGAAAAATGGGCGAGCGAAAGCCCAGTAGCCAATATTTCCACGGAAGAGTTTCCTTACAATCAGGAGAGATGTAACTGACCATGCCAGTGCAATCACGATCGCTGCGAGCAAGCCTATCAGCGTAATTGTGAGAATTTCGAGCAAGGATATTCCGACGATGAAAAAACCGAAGAGGCCCAGTCCTGCACCGTAGCAAAGTCCGACCATTGCTACGAGAGACAGTGATTGTGCGGTTGCAGTTGTGTCATCTCTTAGCTCTCTGAAGGTCTCTCCGTTGAACCTAGCTGCTTTCAACATTCGAGATCCCATCTTTCTCAGGTTGAAATCCTGCTTGGAGCCGGAATGTCCAGTCATAGTGGTGGTTCTCCCTTTTCCAGTATTCTCACAGTCTCGCTCTTATCAACTCATGGGAAAAACGGCGATCTACTTCGACTCAGGTGAATCGGCTCTCTATCGCCACGACCTCTTGGGCTGTTGAAACTGGTCGAGCGGCGGCGAAAGATGACTTAGATGGTCATCTGGATGAAGATGAGAGTTAGCAGTCCGACGACGGATGTCAGGAGAGCTCGTTGTGTGTTGAAACCCATTGCACTCTTCAGCGCAAGAAATTCAGCGGAGACTATCCAGGCTGAAGCAATGATTGTTGTTGCAATGATTATTGGTCTGACAGGTATTGCGATAAGGACGAAGAGTACCCCTGGGGCTGCAGAGAAGAAGAGTGGCCGGGCGAGTTCCCAGAAGCCTGTTTTTCCCTGGAACAGTTTTGTTCCAACCAGGAACACTGTTGCCGACCAGATGAAGGCGGCGAAGTCAGTGAAGATCATGTTGGCTATGGTGCCCGATATCAGCTGGTTGAGTGACAGGCTGTTTGTTTGGAGACCTGTGAAGATGCTGTAACCAAGGCCGTAGGATAAGCCTACTATCAGTAGAACAGCGACAGCTTGTCCCGTGGCGCTTTTGTCCTCCTTGAGTTCACGGAAGGCGTCTTTGTCGAATCTTGCGATCCGGACGATTCGGGACCATAGCTCGTGAATCTTCTGTCTTGTTATCGGGCGGGACTGTCCCTGGGTCATATTCTGTGACCGGTTTCGGATCACCCTGGCCCAGCCTTATCAACTAATAGTAGGAAAATATCATCGATTACGATGTCGACCAAGGCGTCTCAGCCCATTTCCGTGCTGAAGGAAAAGCTCGCTGAGAAGCCGACATTCAAGGTGGTCGCTATGCCGGACTTCTTCTTAGACTACATTCTCGCGTATCCAGGCAAGCTTGACGATATGGCCAAGGCCATGGTTGATGTGGCTGGAAGGGGAGGCGGGAACATTCTAGGATGGAAGCACCTCGTCGGAAGGGGAGGCAACGCGTCGAACTTCTCTGCCCAGCTCTTGAAGCTTGGAGTCAACGTATCTCCAATAATTGAGACCAGCGATTTCGGAAAACTTGCTCTCTCTCATTTTCTGAAAAGGGCTGATCTATCCCGAGTAAGATCAACCGGGACTATGTCGAGGACCCTTGCCTTCGAAACGGAATATTCAGGCAGACGGGTGAACATCATGGCTAGTGATCCAGGCTCGCTATCGAGTTTCGGACCCGAGAAACTGGATGAGGAGGATAAGGAACTGATTCGGGAGGCTGATTTTGTCTGCGTTTTCAACTGGAACCAAAACCTGAAAGGGACAGAGCTTGCCGAGACTGTATTTCGGACCGCCAAGACGGAGGGAAAAGGGGTGACTTTCTTTGACCCTGGAGACCCTACGTCGAGGGCGAGCGAGCTTCCAGAGCTCAACGAGCGGGTCCTGTCCAAAGGACTCGTTGATGTTCTAAGTGTCAACGAGAACGAGCTTACCCAACTCGCCTCCACGGTTACCGAGGAAACTGGCGGGTTTGAGGGGGATGAGACGAATCCGCTATTCCAGGCCGCCAGCGTATTCAGCATGCTTGGAAGCAGGGTCGATCTTCACACTGCCGCCTTCTCAGCCACGTTCGTCGACGGCCAGAGAGAACGAGTCCTCTCTGCAAGGTCAGCTCCGTTGAAGGTCACTGGGGCGGGGGATGCGTGGAATGCTGGTGACATCCTGGCTCAAGGGATCGGGCTCGACCATAGAGAACGACTTGTGTTCGCGAACGCTACTGCGGCCGCGTATATGCGCAGGCCTGATCTTGATCCTTGCTCTATGCCGGAGATTCTTGATCTGGTAGGAGAGATAGAGAAGCTAAACGCTCGCTAAGCATTCACGGATCTTTCTTAGCCTAATGGACTGGTGATGCGGTGCGGTCGGTTCACCACTCTTAAATCGGGTATAGATTGATCAAACACGAAAGCTGGAGAGTCTGTGAGCCGAGAAGATTCAAGAGAAAAAACACTGGCTTTGAGCCGCAGGGAAAGGAAGTCTCTCTAGTTGCGCAAGGTCGCTGAAGGAGTCTATAGGGTTCCGGCAAGAGCGGCGAACACATACCTCGTTGAAGCTCCAAGAGGGCTTGTGCTTGTAGACAGCGGACTGCCCGGCAGTGAGAATGGAATTCTCAAAGCTATTGCAAAGCTCGGAAAGAAACCATCGGACTTGAAGCTCGTATTGTTGACGCATCGGCACCTGGATCACATTGGAAGTGCCGCGGCATTGAAGAAACGGACCGGGGCGAAGCTTGCTTCACATCCGTTCGAGAAGCCATACGCGGCTGGGACCTTGGTGATACAGGCTCCAGGCGCTTGGAGTCTCTATGGAAGAATCGTGAGAAAGCTAACGACGCTTGGATATTGGACACTGAAGCTCTTTCGGATCATCAAGTTCCAGACCGCGCACGTGGATCTTGCGGCAGACGAAGAGTCAGTATTGGAAGAGGTTGGCCTGGACGGGTCAGTAGTCTGGACACCAGGACATACGAAGGGGTCGGTTACGCTCTTTCTCAACCAGTCTAGTGTGGCTATAGTTGGAGATCTCTTGCGAGCTCGTCGGGGCCGGCTTGTAGAGCCTCTGCTTATGGAGAGTATTCCCCAGACCCTAGCGAGTGTTAAACGCGTCCTAGACCTAGGACCTCAAATCATCTGTCCGGGGCATGGGAAGCCTTTGCCTGCTTCCACGGTCAGGATCAAGAAGAGGGCGGCGAAGCCTGTGATTCTTGCGAAGAAAAAGGAAGAGGAAGAGGACTTGGAGGAGTTAGCGTCTGGCCTTTTCTAGTCTCTTCTCTACGTCATCCCAGTTGACGACATTCCATCACAGGTGAAAGTAGCTGGGGCGATCATTCTTCTCCAGGTCACGCGGCGGAGAATTCTGAGATCACATCGAATAGTTTCGTTGACCAGTACGAGAAAAGACGGCATCGTGCAAGTGGGTCCGTTCTGTACTAGGTGCAATGGAACATGCAGAAGTCAGCGATACTTAGTATTCGCGTTCGAAAGAAGAAAATTCAGGCTCAGGTAACACGAGCGCTTCCTCGCAGAGAGGACAGAGCTTGGCTGGCGGGAATCATAGAAGGCGAGGGATCAGTTCTCTGGGCAAGTTACGGGAACGACGAGTGGCGAGCGAAGATCAGCGTCATAATGAATGATGGAGCGGTGATTGCATATGCGGCGAAACTAATGGGTGCGACACCCTTCTACGATAAGAAGAGGAAACGTTGGCATACTTACGCCGAAGGATTCCGAGCCATCCAAGTAGCCAAACTAGCTGGTCCTCACATGCGTGGTCAGAAGAAGGAGCTAGCGTTCGCAATGGTCACCGCAGGACACGTTTTCAGGGGACGAGAGCCGCCGTGGCGCTTCAAATTGGCCTATGACAATGACCTTCAGAAGAATGTTAGAACTCTAGAATTGTCTTCTGTTTCCAGAATTTAACGTACAAGATCTCAGGTGACTTGAAAAAGAAAAAATGGAAAGTGGTTCGAGCTTGGAGTACGCGTTTATCGTCTTGCTTTTTCAAGACGCTTTTCGACATCGTCCCAATTGACTACGTTCCACCAAGCGTCGACATAGGCAGCTCTGTCATTTCGGTACTGCAGGTAGTAGGCGTGTTCCCAGACGTCGAGGACGAGTATTGGGACTATTCCTTGGACTGTTAGGTCGTTGTGTTTCTCGGCCTGGAGGGTGATCAACTGCTGGGTCCATGGTTCGTATGCTAGGACGGACCAGCCGCTTCCTTCGACTTGTTTGGCGGCGGTGCTGAACTGTTCTTTGAAAGAGTCCCATTTGCCAAAGTCGGTGTTAATCTGGTCAGCTATCTTGCCGCCCGGTTTTCCTCCACCGTTCGGTTTCATGTTGGGCCAGAAGGTGCTGTGCATTGTATGGCCTGAACCGTGGAAGGCGAGGTCTCGCTCGATTCCTTTGACGTCGATCCCTGCGAATCCTGTCTCGCGGGCCTTCTGAAGCTTGTCTAGGGCGGCGTTGGCGCCGTTTACATATGCGAGGTGGTGTTTGTCATGGTGTAACCGCATTATTTCCTCGCTTATTGTCGGGACGAGCGCGTTGTACGCGTATGGAAGATCAGGAAGCTTGTACCGGTGATGTGGCATGCGGCCTCGGCTATTGTAGTGTCGATAAAAAACTATGCTCAAAACTGTGCGTGGAACTCGCCTTTCAACCGGTTCTGCGTCGTGAGATGTTCTGTGCAATACCCCCCTACTCCTTTTCTAGAGGAAATTTTCTGTCTGGCAGTGATAACGGGCGAGTCTTGCGATTCAGGGCATGATCCGGGCTCTGATCAAAAGGTAAAATAATGGGAAATCTAGAACCATTCACGAACGATTCTAGGGCGAGAATTGAGGCATGCTCCAGACTCGAGATTAGGGCTTGAAATAGGCAAATTTTCCCTCTTCAACAAGCCGCGACGGCTGGTGTTCGTAGAGTTGTTCTGGTTCGCATGGTTTTTCGTAACTTGGAACGGGTATAGTACGCCTATCGCGTGGAACGTGCTGGACATGTGGCTTTTCAAGCGTCCCTGAATGATGTGACGCGCGTGGAAGCTACTGAATACCCCGACCAGTTCACAGATTTCCTAGAGTTTCTATGCAAGAAGTACCGGATTGATAGGAACAGGTTGTTCGTAGAGTACAGCTCTAGACCGCCTCCACCACTAAAAGGTAGTAGGGCTGGATACTATGAGGGGCTGCTCTCGTACCGCGAAAAGAACGGTCTCTCCGAATTTCTGATCACTGTCTTCAAGGCGTCACGCGAGCCCCTTCTAACCTTAGCCCACGAGTTCGCTCATCTGGTCAAGAACCTAAAGTCGGGAAACTTTGACAAGCATCTCAGTCCGCCAGACGATGAAGCTGAAAGAATTCTTGACAATCAGGCGATTAATGACCTAGCTGAGTTCCATGAACTTCGTCACCATTGATTCTCTTATCGTAGAAGACTAGCAGTGGACTCTCTCAGTACTTCGCTTCTCTTACCTCTTGGAAGACGAAATATGCCCCTGCGGTTACGATTAACATGAGAACCCCGTAAAGCTGTAGGGTTGGACCGATCTGGAGAGAGCTGGCAACGCTGCCGGTTGTGACCGCGGCAATCGGGGTTGCTATGGTTACAAGGGCTCCCAGGGATGTGAAGACGCGTCCCAGCAAGTTGCCCGGGACTTTCGCCTGGATGAGCACTTGGAGCGGGAGATTGGCGAAGGCCAGAGAAACGCCGATTACTAGCATGAGGATTATACTGTAAACAGCTACTGTTGTGAACCCGATGAGAGCCACGGAGGCTCCTGTTCCCAAGACGCCGAGGAACAAGAGTTTTCCTACATACTTCCGTGCTTCTATCTTACCGACCGCGATGGAGCCGATCACTGTCCCGAGGGACAATGCTGCTAGCATTGCACCGTAAGTTCCCGCGTTCCCGTGGACAGCTATCTTCGCGTAAGGCGCTATGAGCGCTTGGATGCCTCCACCGAAAAAGTTGAGGACTAAGGCTAGAGCAATGATCTCCAACAGGAGGCGACTTGTTCGTATGAACCGGAGTCCCTGGAGAAACTTGTCCTTGAACGATGAAGGATTCCCGCCATCGAAACTGGATGCTGAAGGTGTGATGGGGGGAACATCAAGGACGGATCGAGCTATCAAGACCACGCTAGCAGCAGCGAATATGAAAGTGAAGCTGTCGTAGTAGATCGGTAACTCTACTCCCAATAATAGGACCAGTAATCCCCCTATTCCGAATCCGGCAATCTGGTTTAGGGATGAGCTGATTGTGAATAGACTGTTTGCAGCGGCAAGATCCTCTTTGGCCATAAGCCCAGGAATGGTCGCGGTGACGGAGGGTCTGACAAACTGGGCACCGGCATTCAAGAGAAACAATAGGACGAGTAGAATGGGGAAGCTGAGACCTCCAACTCCGTAGAGAGCTGCGATAGCTGCAACTGTTGCCGCTTGGAAGATGTTGCTACCGAGAATGATGTCTCGACGGTTGAACTTGTCGACATAGACCCCCGCCAGAGGGCCTATCACAACTGGGGGGAGGAGAATGGTTGCTGTGGTCAGTCCTACTTTGAAAATGTCTCCGGTAAGCTGCAGGACGAGCCAGAGTGCGACCACATCGAAGATGTAGTCTCCAGATTGGGAAACCATTTGACCGATCCAGAGAAGGCTGAAGGATCTATTGGATAGGACCCGACGAAAGCTAGGTTTCTGCGACTCTGTCTGGATGGAGGTCATACGTATAAACTCTCTTGATACGTAACAATTATATTGACGCGTATTTGAGTCTTCTGGTAATGTCGAAGCCAGATATCTACAAGATTCTCTTGAACACGCTTGAAAATCCCACGAAGCTCAGTATCCTAATGCTCCTTACTCACCATCGCAAAATGACGGTAACCCAGATGTCAAAATTCGTCAGAGTCGGCAAAGCCAACCTCTACCATTTCGTAGGTCAAATGGTGAAGGACGGTCTTCTCACAAAGCCCGAAACTCTCGTCAAGAAGAACTACGTCGAAAAGTACTACCAATTAGACAGGAGGTTCTTCGAAGCCCTAGACCCGTCCGAGCAGAGAAAAAGGCTCAAGGCCGCAAGACCTGAGGAGCTGAAAACTATTCTACAATCCACACTCGCGTCCATAGGACTGGACTTTCGACTAATGGCCGAAGAGATAGCCCGGGCTGACGATACGACACTGAAACAAATTGCAAAGTCAGTCGCTGAGGAACGAATCACACTCTCCTATTCAATTCTGTCAGACAAAGCCTACGAGCATGTTCTAGCAGAACTCAAGAGAATCAACAAAACCATAACGGAATTAGAGAGGCACGAAAAGCCTTCTCTGCAAGGAAACAGAATGATCCTCATCGGCCTACCCCGCTTCACGACCGAGGAAGGCTAGGCAGAAAAATCAGCTCGGACTTTATGCCAGAGGCTTTTTTATGAAACATGCCTTTAGCCGCGGAGGAATTTGGTTCTCTCCACGCCAGTAGGCGTCATTATTATCGGAGTCTTCATCGGCACATACCTTCTCATTCTTTCAGACAGGTTCCACAAACCCTCTGCAGCGGTACTCGGAGCGACCCTAATGGTGGGCACGGGTGTTCTCACCGAATCCGATCTATCCTCGGCAATCAACTGGCAAGCGCTTGGAGTACTGCTAGGGATGTTCATCATAGCCTCATCACTCCGTGAAGCAGGATTCTTCGAATGGATGGGACTACACCTCGCGAGATCCGTGGACGCCCATCCCATCCGCATGTACATCCTTCTACCTCTCATGACCGCGGGAATGGCCTCGCTGCTGGATATCGTGACTGTTGCGCTCTTCATCGTTCCGCTCACCGTCGAGGTGTTTGAGGGACTAGAGATCGACCCTGTCCCATTCGTCATTGCCGAAGTTCTCGCCGCAAACATAGGCGGAATAGCCACGATGGTAGGGGATCCAACAAACATCATTATCGGATCCTCTCTAGGATTGACCTTCAACCAGTTTCTTCAGAACACAGCGCCCATCGCTATAGCTGCGATCGCTGTTAACGGCGGGCTACTGTACCTGAAAAATCGGAATTTTCTCCATCGGGACGCAATGAGACGTCATCGGCAGAAACAGGTGCTCGACTTGCGTAGCCCCGCTGAGGCGGTGAAGGATCGGGGGCTTCTAAGGGTCAGCCTCGTATCTTTAGTCCTGGCCGTCAGTTTCCTCGTGGTTCATACTTTTCTCGGGGTCTCAGCTGCTCTAGCAACTCTTCTCCCAGCTTTCCTGATACTTGTCTACGAGTCGTCCCGGTCGAACGAGGTCCAGCACGTTCTCGCTAGAATTGACTGGCAGATATTCTTCTTCTTTGGTGGACTCTTCATACTCGTCGCCGCCCTCGGAAAGACGGGAGTTCTCTCGATGCTAGGAAACGAAATGATCCAAGTCTCAGGAGGAAACCTAGCGCTTTCCGTAACCCTGGTTCTGTGGGTCACCGCGTTAGTATCACAGGTCGTGGACAATGTACCTTTGGCTACGGTCTTCATACCTGTAATCGGCGCCATGGCCAATACGCTCAGCGTGCCCATCGCGCCACTTGCATGGGCGCTTGCAATCGGAACCGGGATGGGAGGAATGGCCACGCCCATCGGGACCGCTTCCAACCTTGTCGCCCTTAACATTCTAAACAAGCCCAGACAAAGGTTGAGTTTCGTCCGGTTCGCAAAGAGGTCCATACCGTTGACGATAATCGATTTGGCCATTGCAAATCTGATTCTACTGCTTCGTCTCTAAGCTTATGGTGACGAGCGCGGTCTCGGGATGAAAGAGATACAGCACTCTTTTCTAGCTCTTCCCGGAGGGATGCACTGTCAGAGTCGTTAGAGGTTACCATCTCTCTTTCCCCACCAGAGAAATGAATGTTATGAACCAGGTGATTCGTCGAGTCAAGGGCTTCTTCCAACTGGGCGAGAGGGACGCTTTTACCCGAATCGACGAGCTCGCAAGCCTCGGCGAGGAATCGTTGCACCTTCTAATCAAAATACTTACCAACTCACCCAACGGGCTATCCGACATTGAAACATGCACTAACAGGATTAGTCTCCTAGAGAAACAGGGAGACACGATAGTCCAATCGCTCGAGGAGATGTTCGGGAAAGGCTCCATATCGGCGATTCTTATGAGAGAGTTCGAGAGACTGGCTGACTCTGTGGATAGTGTTCTTGACAGAGCCCACGCTCTTTCCCGGCAAATAAGAAGAGTGACCAAGAGGCCCCTCCGAGAAGCCAAAGAATTCGACGCCATCATCCGGAAAGACCAGGTTCGCTTGATAGAGATCGGACTCGTCCAGCTTCAAGGTCTTCGGAAGCTCTTCAGCGTCGCGGGCTCGGACATGAAAGAATCACTTGAACTAGCTAAGAGAATTGAACGGCTGGAAGAACAGGGAGACGATGTCAAGGACAATATGCTTGACGAGATCTACGGGTCCTGGGAAGTTCTTGACTACGCTTCCTTCCACAACTACATCGAGACCACGATCGAGGCAGATGATATCCTCGATCGCTGCGAGGACGCATCGGACCTCGTCATCGTAATAATGAAGGGTCTCGGCGCTTAGGAAAACTAGGATTGAATCTTTCTCTCGACACTCTATCCCTTGTAGTAGCTGGGCTCTTGGGAGCAGTTGTAAGTGGGAACAATCTCTCGGCGTGTTGCGGGACCATCATCGGCAGCGGAATGGTCAACAGACGTTCGGGAATCATGATCGCGGTTGCAGGCTACCTGCTCGGATTATCGATTGAGGGCCCTAAACTCTTCAGGGTCAGAGAAGCATTCCTCCCGACCGAAACTAGCACAGAGATATTTTTGATACTTCTAGCCACACTACTCATATTCGTTGGCGGAGAACTCACAAAAGTCCCGCTCTCTCTCTCAAAAGCGCTGACGGGAACAATTCTAGGCGTCAGCTTTGCAATTGGAGCGTTACAAGAAACCAGTTACTTGGTTCTCATACTGATCTTCTGGGTGAGCGCGCCCATAGTCGCGACAGCTCTAGGCGTAATCTTCGTTGCACTTGACGACAGGTATAGTCCCAGAAACCTCTGGGTGAAACTCTCAATTCTCAAGGCTGGGCTCGTAGTGATGGCCTTCCTCTCCGCATACGTTACTGGCAGCAATGCTTTGGGACTTATTGCCGGAGTCCCCTCCAATCAGCCTCAGATCGCAACCGTTGTGGTGGGCGTTGGGAGCGTTCTCGGAGCGCTTGCTCTTGGTCGAGGGGCCCTACGTAGACTGACAGAGGGGATCTATAGCCTCAGATATCCTAACGCGTTCTACTCCCAGCTTCTTGGCGCAGGGACCGTCGAACTCGCGAATCAGCTCGGGGTCCCGTTGTCGACAACTGAGACTGTTTCTTCCGGAATTATCGGATCTGGGTTAGCAAGCAAGATGCGCGTCATGAATTCGAGGAACGTATTCCTCATCATGGCAAGCTGGGTTATCTCACCAGCACTAGGATTTGCTCTCGGATACGGTTTAACTCTGATCGCTGGGTGACTGGGGAATAGTTCCCTTAGAGGGGCCCGGTACCACTCGACAAATATTGTCTAGGGCCCTACCTGGCTTCCCCCGATAAGGAGGAACCTTCGATAAGTACGAGGTCTCGGATGTGTTCGTCTCTTGTTGTTGACTGTCGAGATTGGGCTGGCGGTACTATTCGCTTTGGCTTTCGGAAATGGAGCGAACGACGTGGGTAAGAGTGTGACTGCCCTCATGATGGATCCGGATACTGCAGCCTTCAAGCCGAGATACTCCCCCCTCATCTGGGGAGGCTTGTTCAGTGGCCTGGGTAGTATCTTAGCAATCATAATTTCGGTCAGGCTATTCTCGGCGTTCACTCCCCAGAGCTTTTTCCAAACTACGCCTGGGTTCTCCTTCATACTAGCGGCTCTGGTAGGTGCAGCGTCGTGGATACTTATCGCAACTCTTCTCAGGGTTCAGGTTTCGACGACGCACGCAATCGTCGGGGCAATCGTAGTGCAAGCCATCTATCTGCTAGGTGCATCTAGCCTAGAATGGACTTTCCTCATCTGGAGGATCCTCCTTCCTCTGGCCGCGGGCCCATTTGTCGCTTTGATTGGCGTCTACATTATCAGCAGGTTACTTCGCAAACGAGACACCCAGGTCGATGAGGGCTCCTCCTCAAAACGTCTTGGAGCAGCTGACTGGATTTCAGCCGCGGGTGTCGCCTTCGCCAGGGGTGTGAACGATGCACCTAAGATGGCTGCTCTAGGAGCTTTCCTTTTACTGGGCACCTCAGAAGATGGCGTTTTGCTGCCTTACATTATCGTTGGTGTCGCGGTCGTAGCCGGCTCATTGGTGTGGGGGGATAGGGTGGCCAAGACCTTGATCGGGCACACTCCACTCCACCGCGGGCACAGGTTGAAGGCACATGCAGCTACCGCCTTGCTGGTTTCTGCCGGATCATATTTTGGCGATGCCTTTTCGACAACTCATGTCTCCGAGGGTGCGAATGCGGGGCATCATGGTCGGAAGGGGAGGCAGTTCCTAAGATCGGCGTTGCGGGGAATGGCGTTGGCTTGGATGGTGACTCTGCCCGCTGCAGGGCTATTGGCTATTGTCGCCTCAATCCTTGGAGGAAGGCTCTGGGGCTAGTCGAGGTCTGGCCCGAAGTTTCATCGCGAACCAAGAAACAGTAATAGTCTTTTATTTTCGGTGTCATTTGACCAAAGGAGTCTTGGATCTTCCTTCGCATCTCTCGTTCGGACTGGCTATAGGGCTGGTCTTCTTCGGGAATAATCCTGAGATTGTATTATTGATCGGTCTGGGAACATTGATTCCTGACCTTGACAGAGAATACTGGTACGTCAGGCAACAGGTCTACGCTGAAGAACAGTATCACCGTGCAAGGTTCCACAATGTCTTCATGATACTTGTCGGCTACTTGGTGAATCCTTTCTTCTCACTAGGGGTCTTTCTTCACATGCTGCAGGATTCCTTCACGACGGCGAAAGACAGAGGCGTCGAATGGTTCTATCCATTGACGAGACTCGTGAAACGAGGAATGTACGACCAGACTATGAGCCAGAGGAAGCCTGATCCCAGCGTGAAAGTTTACTTCTATCAGGAGGACGTTCTTGGATACGTCAACGCTGCCGACCCCGATCTCAGGGAAGGTGACCAGCCCATGCCTTGGAGAAGAGTCTACGGGTTCGCGCAGAACGGTCACCTTTTAGATCGAGGATTCCTAGTCGGCTCCTTGGCGGTCATCGCAATCTGGTTGGCGTACCCATTTGGATTTGCGCATGCGCATCAGTTTTCGGAGCTCATAGAGTCTAACCCAGTCTGGGCGGTTGGCTATGCAGCAGTTGCGGTCTTGTTTGCTGCGGGGGAGACTCAGAGGAGAGACAAGCTTCCAAAGCTTCCACAGCTCAAACCGTTTCAGGTTCCATTATTTGTAATCGGTATCGGTCTCCTAGTGGTCTGGTTCGTTCTGTTTAGGTTCGAAATACTGGCGAACTTGGAGAATATTCTCGCGGATCCGATTCCCTTGCTCGCGGGCGTGGTCGCAATCCCCATTATCTCATTCATCCTCGTTCGATACTATACACGAGGAGGAAGAAAGGCCATCGTCTAAGGAGAATCTCGCGGTAATGAACTATTCAACTATTAGAACTGATATTTCGGCAAGGCTGAGAACAGAGTTGTGCTCCGTTGAGGATTACATCGCGCAAAGAATCTGAATACACTAGCGAATCCCCCGGGGCTGTCCACTTGAGACTGCAGTGGTAACTAGGCACATGAACCGGGTTCTCAATCAAGAGGTTCGGTAGCGCCTATACCGAAAACGTGCTCTATACTAGTTTCTTGCCGAAGAACTTGCTCACAACAAAGAGTCTGGTTCTCGTTCGGCATTGCGAGTAGGCCGTTCGGCTCGGGTGTCGAAATCCCGCCCGAGGACGTGTAGGAATGTTGAGAGTGAAATCAAGAACCGGATCGTTGGAATCTACACCCCGCGACACTGCTGCCAGGGTCAAACTTGAAGGAAAGTGTTGATGTTGAGAAATCATTTACTCGTCATTTTGCTGATTATTGGGATGATAGCAGTGCCTGCTCTGCCGCAGGTACATGCAGCATCCGGAACCTACTTCGATAGCATTGTAGTTGTGGCGATGGAGAACCAGAATTATGCCGATGTTATGGGTACTGGCACTGGAAGTGCTAATGCTCCTTTCATTGGAAGCCTATTGACAGCGAGTGCGACGATTCCCCTCTACCATGGCTATGGGGCGGTTGGAAGAAGCATCAACGGGTGCTCGGCAGGTTGCTATACTGCCCTAATCTCGGGATCTGACCAGGGTATATCGGATGGCTACAGCTGTTGCATTAACGCTCCGACCCTTATGGACACTATGGCCTCAGCGGGAATGACTTGGCAAGCTTATTGCGAGAGCGGATGTCCAAGAGGCAACGACCACTTCCCGTTCACAGGGTTCAACAGCATTCACAACGGCCCTAACATATTTGCCAGCGGTAGCGTTTCAACCGCTAACTTCGTGGCGGCGGCTAACTCGGCCAGTCCACCTGTTTTCCTGTGGTTTACTCCGACGGACAGTCATAACATGCATGACAACAGCATACAGACCGGGGATAGCTATCTTCGCAACTTTCTCGTAGGCTCATCCGGAAGTCTTCGAAGCCCTGCGGGCGGTTCTCTTCTCGCGAGCAATCTCTTCCAGTCGGGTCATAGGACGTTGTTGCTTCTCTGGTGGGATGAATACGACCCTGCTCCAATCTTGTTCTATGAGCCGGGGATCGTCAAGCAAGCATACGTTTCGTCCAGTGACGTTTATGACGAGTTTTCCATTCTGCACCTGTTGGAGAACAACTGGGCTCTGCCAACTCTAACAGCTAACGATGCTGCTGCCGCTCCCATGACGGAGATCTTCGGAACATCAGCTCCACCCGGACTGACAACAAGTTTCATAGTTTCTCCGTCAAGCCCTGTTGTGAATTCACCGGTGACCTTCACAGCAACCGCTGTCGGGGGAATGGGTCCTTACACGGTGAGCTGGAATTTCGGCGACGGTGGGACTGCCACGGGAGCCGCTGTCACTCATACCTTTACAGGTGTTCAGTCGTATACGGTTACTGAGACTGTTCAAGACTCATCTACTCTAGCTCAGACTGCGACCAGCTCTCAGACTGTCAATGTCAAGGCCGCTTCTGGTGGCTCAGGCGGCGGATCAGGAGGAGGATCAGGCGGCGACTGCTTGCTATGCGGCACGTTCTCCGTGCTCTCTACCAGCATGTGGCTGGTCGTTCTCGGTGGACTCTTGGGGCTCGTTGGCTCACTCGTTCTGCTTACCGTTAGAGCGCGAGCGAATCTCGCGCGGACAAAGCGAAGAATGAATCTACCAAATCACTAATCAGTAGGTTTCTAGAATCCTACTGCAACGAGAAGGGATTCATCAACTAGGTGTTTTAACCAGCGTTCTTCAGAGTACTTTCAAGTTTGCTAAGAAATGATTCGACGTATTGGTGAGCTATTCCCCAATCGAGCGGCTGAGCCAGGCCAATCCTTCCCATTATCAGGCGGGTGGAACTGTCGTTGTTTCTCGTCAAGTTCAGGAAGAATGTCTCTGTCCACGCATGTCC
>Ga0209235_1000004_pt1 | contig 97720 bp, 91 predicted proteins | sample GraSoi013_1_20cm_4_FD_185817 | JGI IMG/M metagenome (GOLD analysis project Ga0209235, IMG submission 185817) | Grasslands soil microbial communities from the Angelo Coastal Reserve, California, USA - Sample 09_25_2013_1_20cm (SPAdes) (version 2) | ecosystem: Environmental > Terrestrial > Soil >... | reverse complement strand
TAGCAGAACACAGAGCTACAGTTGACAACAAAATAGCAGACCACAGAGCTACCGTTGACACCAAAATAGCAGACCACAGAGCTACCGTTGACACCAAAATAGCAGACCACAGAGCTACCGTTGACACCAAAATAGCAAAACATCGAACGGCAATAGATGGAAAGATCAAAAGCAAAACAAAGTAATTGGATTTAAGCCAACCCAATTTTTCCTATCAAACGATTAAATACAATGAAGAAAAACCAGAATCAAATTGAGCCAGCTAGCACAACATCTTCATCATTCTGATATTGGCAATATTTTGGAAAATTCTCTGAAAGGACAAAGGCCTCATATCGATGAGTGTATCAGACTTTTGGAATCAGACGATGTGCATCTCATGGGCCTAGTCGCAGGTCATCTTACACGCGAGAAATTTGGAAAGAAGGTCTCCTTTGTAAACAACATGATTTTAAACTATACCAATGTCTGCATTACTGACTGTAAATTCTGTGCATTTTACAGACCTCCAAGTCATGAAGGATCCTATACCGTATCTATTGAAGAGATAGAATCAAGGCTAAAGGCCGCATGGGATATCTTTGGAATTACTCAAGTAATGTTTCAGGGCGGACACAATCCAAAGCTAGGAATAGAATACTATGAAGATGCATTTAGAATGATTCGAAAAAAATTCCCAAAGGTGGGCGTTCACGGTCTTTCAGCTTCGGAGATTGACATGATTTCAAAGGTTGAGCATTCAAGCACAAAGGAAGTTTTGTCAAGACTAAAGGAAGCCGGTCTCCAATCTGTACCAGGAGCTGGAGCTGAGATTTTAGTCGATGAAGTAAAGCAGGTAATCAGTCCAAAAAAAATCTCAAGTGACACATGGCTAAGAATAATGGAAGAGGCTCATAACATGGGAATTTCTGCATCGGCAACCATGATGTACGGTCATGTTGAAACTCATCATGATATTGCTGTTCACTTTATGAAAATTGCGAAACTCCAAGAAAAGACTGGAGGATTTATGGCATTTATCCCTTGGAGTTTCGAGCCTAACAATACTCAGATGCAAAAAGAACAGACTGTCAAGTTTTCTGCAGGTGGAAATCAGCTTCTAAAGATGATTGCCATATCAAGAATAATGTATGATTGTTTGATTCCTCACATTCAATCATCTTGGCTTACAAACGGTATTGCTATGGCTCAGATGGCCTTACAATATGGAGCCGATGACTTTGGTGGTACTCTTCTAGGGGAGGAAGTAGTATCTTGCACTGGATCTCGTTCAACTGAACTTACTGTGGCCAAAATAGTTCAGGCAGTAAAGCAAATAGGATATGATGCAGAAGAGCGAGACAACTTTTACAATACCGTGAGAATGCACTAGAGTCCGTAACTAGACCACTTGGAATCTACAAGGTTCTTAGTTGCTGGGTCTGATTTGACGAGCTCTTGAATATCCCTATGATATCCTTCCTCCTTTGTTTTTTGTGTGGCATCTATTCCAAGCTTTGACCCTAAATTAACAAGTGGAGAAGCAGGGTCAAGAGTGTCAGTTGGAGCGTTATTTATTATCATAATATCACGAGCAGCATCAGTACGTGTTGTGATAGCCCAGATCACATCATTGACGTCATGAACATTGATATCCTCATCAACTACTATGAAAATCTTGGTAAGTGAGAGCTGTCCCATTCCCCAGAGTCCCATCATGACTTTTTTTGCTTGACCAGGATATCGCTTTTTGATTGAAATTATAGCCAAACCTTGGAACCAACCAGCAGCAGGCATTGAAAAATCAACAACTTCAGGATGGAGCATTCTTATCAACGGAAGAAATGAACGCTCAATCGCCTTGCCTATGCAAGCATCTTCTAATATTGGCTTGCCAACAATTGTAGTAAGATAGATTGGTTTTTGTCTTCGCATAATTCCTGTTAACGTAAAGACAGGATAGGGTTCTGGTGGAGTGTAGTATCCTGTATGATCGCCAAATGGTCCTTCCATTCTGACGTCAGCTGGGTCAACATATCCTTCAAGTATCAGTTCAGCATTAGCAGGCACCTCAAGATCTACTGTCTTGCATTTTACTGTCTTAATTCCGGTCTTTCTTGTAATTCCAGCAAAGATATACTTGTCAAGTCCTTCTGGGACTGGCGCTACTGCAGAAAATACGGTAGCGGGATCTGCACCAATTACTATTGCCACTTCAATTTTACTTCCGGAATCTTTCTTGATATCATAATGATTTGCTCCCCGTTTGTGCTTTTGCCAATGCATAAGAGCGTGGGATTTGTCGAGGACCTGCATTCTATAAACACCAAGGTTTCTTATTTCTGTCTCTGGATGCTTTGTTGCCACTAATCCAAAGGTAATGAACTTGCCAGCATCTTTTGGCCATGTCTTTAGAACAGGGATCCTTTCAAAGGAAGGAGAATCCTCAAAAACTTCAGTAACAGGACCATTTTTTTGCAACTTTGGTGCAATGTCAGTTAGTTTTGAAAGCTCGGGAAGTTTTCGAATCTTTTCAAATATTCCAGTTGGTATGTCCATCTTTGTCATGTCAACAATCCGCTGGCCGATTTCTGTAAAGTCTGATGTCTCTAATCCAATTTCAAGTCGTTTCATTGAACCAAAAGCATTTCCCAATACTGGTATGTCATAATTTTTTACATTCTCAAAAAGTACAGCAGAGCCATTAGAATACATCATACGACTTAGAATTTCGGAAATCTCTAGATTTGTGTCAACTTGTGTCTTTACTCTTTTCAGCTCGCCTGCTTTTTCGAGCTTATCAACAAACTCGGAGAGCTCTTCAATAGGCACATGTCTACTGAATTCGTATATTGTATAAGCCTAACTGGATTTTTACACACGTGAAGCGGGAAAAAGATTTAACAAAAGAGCTTTAATTATCCTACACGGGAATGGCATAAGTTGACCGACGCAAAATGTGCTGTATGTGGCGGCCAGGGAAAGATTGTTCTTCTGGATACACAATGTTCATTTTGCAATGGTACCGGTGAGTACTCAAAGACTGCAGAAACCTACATGAAGACCCACATATGTCAGTGCATCTTCTTGGACAGAATAACATGTCCTCTTTGTGGGAAAAAATGCCATCACGATACTCCAAACAAGCCAAAGATCTTAATAGGTCCCATCTAGGTTATAGGTGGCAACTCTGTCTTCTTATCGTGCCCCCCAGAACCAAACCTACAGTAAAAGCATTGGTCTGACTGCATATACTTGAGCTGCTCAATTTTGATTGCACCAATTTTGAGGGCTATCTTTGAGAGGACACGATACTTGAGTGGCATTGAAGGAATTACTTCTTTTAGGTAAACCCGATAATGGTCAGGGCAGAACTTCAGCGTGATATTGCTTGATTCTTTAGATGACCGGCTTACCATCTTTGCTACATTGATTTGTTCTCTGATGTACTCGTGTTTAGGACAGGGACAATTCCTTCCTCTTGGGTGCTTGTAGGCCGGCGTGTTTTTCCAGTCAAACTCTGGATATTCCTTCTCAAAGTCGTCCAACGGCTAAAAGAGGACGCTGCTTCATATAAAACTTCTATAAATTGGGGATCCAGCAATGATCAAAATGTAAATAAAGCAGCTTTGCCAGAGATGTTCCACATGTCAAAAGAAGATAAACCTAAACGAACGCGTTCTACTAAAAAAGTTACACGGGCATCTCGTGCTGCCGAACTTGAGGCAAAAATAGCTGAACTTGAAGCAAAGCTTGCTAATCTGTCATCGCAGGTAAGGCCGTCCGAGGCAAGACCCCCACCGCCAAAACCAGAATCAAAGCCGGCACCAGAATCATCCTATACTGAGCCGACACCAGGAGAGATAGCACCAGCTTATGCCAAGATTAGCTCAACGACTTACACTGGTAACAAGTACTATGCTACAAGAACAAGACTTGCATACCATCCACCCACCAAGCAATTCAGAGGTACAATCGCTTCGACAACATCTGCACCAACACCTGCGCCATCTCTAGAACGGGAGCCAGCAGCTCAAGCAAGTACATCCACATCTCGTGGCACGCGACCAGCTGGCATGAAGCAGCCAGAGAAGAAATCATTATGGAAGGCAAAAGGCGCATCTTATGAAGATTACACGCCACAAGAAGAGAAGCGAGCACCTCCACCTCCAAGGGAGGAACCAAAACCAAGACCGGCGCCATCAGGTCCATCACGCGGAACATTACCATCTGGATTCAAGCCCGCTCCAAAACCAGAACCTAAACAAGCTCCAAAACCTGACATTGCAGAAAAAATGGAGATGCCGCAAGCAACAGGTGAAGTTGCGCCAGCGTACGCTACAATTAGTTCAACAGGTTACACTGGTAACAAGTATTATGCAACAAGACGAAGACTTGCATATCATCCTCCAAACAAACAATATACAGGTGGTGGATTGGCAACTGCCGCAGCACCTGCACCTGAGCCAAAGCCAAAGGCCAGGACCCGTGGTACACTGCCAGCAGGTTTTAAGCCTTAGTTATAAAAGCCTGAAGAACTTCTTCTGCATGTCCTGACGGTTTCACCTTTTCAAAGACCTTCATAATTTTTCCTTTCTCGTCCACTAGAAATGTTGATCTGTTTACTCCCATGTATTCGCGTCCCATGAATTGTTTCTTTCCCCAAACACCGAACTTTTTGGCAACTTCGGTATCTGTGTCTGAAAGAAGAATAAATGGAACCTTCATTTTTTCGCCAAACTTTTTGTGGGATTCCTCATCATCTGGACTTATACCAACTATCTCAATTCCGGCACTTTTGAATTTCTTGTAATCTCTTGAAAATTCTGCGGCCTCTGTAGTACATCCAGGAGTGAAATCCTTGGGATAAAAGTATATGACATATTTTTTTCCTTTAAAATCTGACTTCTTGACAGTTTTTCCTTCTCCATCTCTGAGAACAAAATCAGGAACTTCATCTCCAGCTGATAACATGACTGAAAAAATCCTTGTTCCCTACTTATTTTTTTGCCAAGCAAATTCGAATGTTTTATATGGTATTTCTTGAGGTGACAATCAGTAATGGTTAATCCCCGTGCATGGCTGGCAGAAGCAATAGCGACTTACTGCTTGGTCTTCTTTGGACCAGTATCGATAGGTCTTGCTACCGTAGTGTACGGAAATGGCTTATCAATTCCGGCAATCGTTATGATTTCGCTTGCACATGGTGGTGCGATCGGATTGATGGTATACGCATTTGGTCACGTTTCTGGTGCTCACATTAATCCAGCAGTCACTATATCCATGTTAGTAACAAGAAGAATTAATGTAAAGGACGGTATTGCTTACATTATTTTCCAGATAATTGGGGCAATAGCGGCAGCTGCATCTTACAAGGCAATCCTGCCAGATATTGGCGCAAAGGTAAACTTTGGTACGCAAGGAGGACCAAGTGATTTACTCAACCATAGTGTACCTGCAGCATTTGGAGTGGAAGCCATTCTGACATTCTTCCTAGTAACTGTAATTTTCATGACTGCTGTACACAAGAAAGCCCCCGCCGGGATGTATGGACTTGCAATTGGTGGCATGATATTCTTGATTCACTTGATTGGTGTACCACTTACTGGAGCAAGTGTCAATCCTGCAAGAACACTGGGTCCAGCAGTGATATCAGGATGCTGCTGGGACATCCACTGGCTGTATTGGGCAGCTCCAATTACTGGTGCGGTAATTGCTGGATTGATAATGAATTATATCTTTGCCAAAAAGGCAGAGCAAGAAGTAGCGTAGATTTTTGGAATTTGAAATGTATTATAACGGGTCAACTGAAAGTTTCTTCGGACCCGTTGCACAGCTTGGATAGTGCGGACGCTTGCGGAGCGTCAGGTCGTGGGTTCGAGTCCCATCGGGCCCGCCTACCATCATGAGCTTAAAATAGGCCCACTTTCATGCATGATGACGTGGAAATTTCATTCGAAGACGTCAAAAGGGGTTCTGAACCATATCAGTTATTTCTGGATTCTATGAAATCCCCTGATACATGTAGAAAATACAAGAATGGACTCAAGGAATTTCATAACCCCAATACCATCGAACTTTGATTTAACCATATTGAGCTTTTTGCCTAAAATGATTCCAAGAAAAATATTAACAAGTATATCATATCAAAACAGTATGGCAGAAATGCGAGGGACTTGCATCGTATGTGAATTTCAAGTGAGGGGAGACACACTAGACGAACTAGATATCAACTTTACATCGCATTTTGAAAATACCGGTCATGAGACCTACTTTTTTATGGATGGAGACAAAAGAATGGAAAGAAGCGTTTCATAGTAGTCAAACACTTTCCAACAAATCATAACGTATCTCATAACGCAGCGAGTCTTACAGGACTTGTCGTTTCTTATTTCGATGAATTATTTTGTTCCCAAGGTGGTTCGGTTAGAACTTTGAAAACCTTCATAGATCGGAGGTAAAGGCATTTGTGGTATAAATGACCCATTTACGGCAACTGATGAGCCTATCTGAGTCCAACCGACTCCAGACGAATAATCATCCTCAAAGAGAATCTGTTTCGATCCATCCGTTCCCACGTACATTTTGGTATTGTCAATCTGCGCCGTAAGTGTTCGTGCAGTTCCACAAAGAAGACATCCGTCATGCTGTATGAACTTTAAATTATTCAAGTCAGTAGTTGCTATTGGCATAGTCATAGGAGACCCTGGAACAATAATTGTCCTAGCAGGATCAGAAAATACGAATAGCTCCAATTGAGTAGGAGTCCTCTCAAGCCGCACGTAATACTGTGTGTTTGGAAAAATTGGAATGGGAGCAGAAACGCTTGATACTTCGCTAACAAGCATCAATTGATTTACATCTGGGCCATGTCGTATTTCAACTATATTTGCCGCTGGTTGCAATTGCGGATTATCCGAAGTGGCGGTAAAAACAAACACATGCATATCTGGTATACTTGATGCTGTAAATTCATACTCAAAATCTGCTATCCACCCTGACACTGGTAAAGTTGAAGGCAATTTTTTTAGGACACGATTATCACCAACAGTGCCTCCACCAGCAACATTGTAGAATTTCACAACACCGGGAAAGTACACTGGCTTCTGTGGTGTTGGCTGTGGACACCCTTCTGGAATCAGACAATGTGGCTGTAATCCTTGCTCTAATGATGTGACCCTGTCTTCCAACGATTTAATTTCGCTTGTTAGATTAGCTATATTATCTTGCATCTTCATAATGCTTTTCCTTTGTTCCTCAATGACCTGTTGGCTAACATTTTGTTGCTGATTCAATGATTTTATTGTCTGTGACTGCTCAACCACACTTGTGTTTAAATTTATCAAAGTGGTCTGCAGATTGAAAACATTTGCAACTACCAGTCCTATACTAATCACTGATATGGCTATTGCCATCAACGCAATAATTTGCGGATTTTCCACCAGTTCAGGTATTTTTTACACCAAATAAACACGATCCTGTTCTAAATAGAAATGTACATTCAGCAAATCATAACTTTGGGTTCCGATGTGTGAATGTCCAAGTCTTACAGGACTCGAATCATTTACTTTTGGTTAACAGTATTTCAATAAGATCCATTAAATCGAAAACAATTCTCTAACCCTCAATGACATACACTTGCAAGCTCTGTAAATTGGAATTTTATTCAAGAGAAGGATTTGAGGTTCACATTTTGCGAAGACATACAAAGCCAATTCCTAAAGGATTGGATCATTTTAGCTAGTATCTACCGAAGGTAATAGTTTTTGATTTAGTTTGATCAGTTTTATAACATCACAATGGATCTTCGTTTTAATGGGCAAAATTGGTCAAAAATTAGCTGTAATTATTGGTGTGGCGATAGTATTGTGCATTATTGTGTTCATCTATGTAACACCATCATTACGCTATAAGATGGAAACAGGATTCATATCAAGTGAAGAGGCTATCAATATTGATAGTAGACACAGTTCTGGTTCATATATGAAGGATATTGGCACAACTTTTGTTTTATTGAAATACAAATATCAAGAAAAGGAAAGATTCGTTGTTACTATGTATAATTCAGATCCATATTCTAAAGAGGATCAAGATACTGTTCAAGTGACCATTCTCTCTTGTTTTCCATGTCAGTGGAATAATCAAGCTGACAGATTTGCATGGGTAATACCGATCTCGATTGGCACATGTGATTCTAAACATTTTGTTGATGCTAAAACTGGTGAATTCATTGGTGTGTGGTATTCTGGATCATGTAGTCCTAATTTTGAATATAATTCACCTTCTAATACCAACCGAAATTTGACACATTAAAGATCAACTCTAGACTTGACAGAACCTAGAAACCATACCTGAGACGATTCGAGTCATTCTCATCATCCTTACTTAATTATGATCTTAAGTCTTCTCCGACAAATCATAATGCGAGTCTTACGGGACCCGCGGAATTTGGATCATATAGAATCCGAGCTGTTTGAATTATTTTGAGAAAGAGAACATTCTGCTTCTTTTTATGACGGTTGATATCCGATGATATAGATTCCTTTTGTATCGTAGTGGAAGGGAATGGTTAAGGTTCTGTACGAAGATGTCTTTTCCTCTTGGTAATCAGATTCAAGATTTCGATCTGTTGTAACAAGGAATTTTCCTTCGTAAGAATTTTTTGAATCTAGCTTTGTACCATTCATTATTTGTAGGTTAGTTACGTTCATCGGTATTCTGGCATCTAGCAAATTCCTTGGTATCTTTACCGTTATACTTCCCTCACCGGTGCCCCAAAATGATAATGCCAACATTTGTTTGTCATGATAAAAGGTAATTTCATGTAATTGTCCTTCAATAATGCCATAATTTATCGTGAAATTGCTATTAGACACTTTCATCGAGCCTTGTGGTATGCTACAGGGAATTATCCGTGTTCCATAAGTTGAAGAGGCGCTTGATCCGATCCAGCCGTTGGGATTGTGGAGCATAACATAGCCAGCAGTTTCGTTAATAGTCACCTCGTAGACATCCCTCATATTTCTGACAAAATCATCAAGATGAATGAGTGTGGGAAATGGATATAGAGGCTCGTTAACACTGACACATTTAGCTGCTCTGGACGTTGTACCAATTTTATCGATGATCATAATTGCCCATCCGCGTTCAATAAGCTTCTGTGCTGTTTGTGGTTTTACACAAACAGGAGAATCGTCGATAGATCTGAAAATTAAGTGTAAAGAGTCGTAACATATGACATCTTTTGATAAAATTCCATTTGCAATTTGCTCTCTTGGTGAATAATACTTTTTTGACGAACACTTTGCATGAAAGATGTAGACTAGATAGTCTGTATCCCCAAGTTTTAGATGTGCATAGTTGTTGCAAGATTTGTCTCCGCAAGAATAGGGATGAGTAAACCCCAACTTGGGATCTCCTAGCATTGCAGCTGTAACATTGCCAGAAATTGTTTTTTGATACATCGGTGCTATTTCAATTGGTGCTACAAAGCGGCCCTCCTCATCGGGCATATGAGATGGTTGATAGGGGTGCTGTTTTACACCATCTAACACTTCTTGTAAATCTGGATATTTTGCTAATGTGTTGTTATCAAGAATTATTGTATCTCCTGCCAATCCCCCGCCCAATTGTGCGTTTAAGGTAGAATCGGAACATGTCATCTTGGTCAGAGTTTCTGCATTGGCTTGATTTGCAGTATTGGGGTCACCATATGATGAATAAATAATCACAACAGATACTGTTATCAGCACCGCAAAAGGAAATGCATTCCAAGAAAAAAGCATATTCTATAAAGATGCTAAATTGCATATAGGCTTTGATTAAATTTGAATTTAATCTAATTTTTCATAATCATAAAACGAATCTGATTATGGGTTCAGCGCCCGAGAGCCCAAAATGAACTTACATGTTAGAAGATTTTTACTCTCAAAAGATACGCAATCTACTTTAGTGAGGTGCCCAAATTAGAAGAGTTGGTTTCCGATAGAACAGTATTAGCTTGTAGTCTGATGATTATATGGCTCGTAGCAGGTTCAATGACCTCGGTAACTTTAGCAACTGCTCAAAAAGACAACATTGTCGTGGAGTTTGCATCTTCATTTGGTTCTGGTGGCTCAGAAAATGGTCAGTTTGCTGTTCCACAAGGAATCGCACTGGATAAATCTGGTAACATATACGTTGTAGATCAGAACAATAACAGAGTAGAGAAATTCGACTCTAATGGTAACTTCGTATCGAAACTCGGTACTTTTGGTTCTGGTGACGGTCAGCTTAACGCTCCTACAAGAGTTGCACTTGACAAATCTGGTAACGTATACGTTACAGACATAAGCAATTACAGGGTGGATGTATTCGACTCTAAAGGTAATTTCGTATTCAAGTTTGGCAGCTTTGGTTCTGGTCCCGGCGAGTTTGGGGATCCACAAGGCATTGCAGTTGACAAATCTGGCAACATATACGTTGCAGATTTACTCAATAATGTGCAGAAGTTTGATTCTACTGGCAAATTTATCTCTCAATTTTGTTGTGGTACGGATGGTATTGCACTTGACAAATCTGGTAACATTTACGTTGTAGATTCAGGAAACTCCAGAGTAGAGAAATTGAACCCCTCGGGAAATCTTCTCTTACAGTTTGGCACCTATGGGTCTGGTGACGGCCAGTTTAAGGATCCAACTGATATAACAATTGGCAAATCTGGCAACATATACGTAACAGATCAGAACAATAACAGAGTAGAGATATTCGACTCTAAAGGTAACTTCTTATCAGAATTTGGCACCTTTGGCTCTGGTGACGGTCAGTTTGCGGATCCACTAGGTATTGCAGTTGACAAATCTGGTTACATATACGTTGTAGATCAGAACAATGAAAGAGTAGAGATATTCAGCACCAACCATAACTGAATCTCATTTTTATTAAAATAATTCAACGTAACAAAAAATTTGGAAAGGAGTTTTGTAGCTACTCCGATGAGCTTACTGCACATTTTTTGTAAAAGTAAACGCGAGCACCTTAAGACTTAAGAGAACCGTTAAACGTAATCATTATATGTTATAAAAAACTCAAATGTTGATGGAAAAAATAATAGTACTAGGAATTATAGCTACAGTTTTCATATCAGGTTCAATCACACCAGGTACATTAGTAGGTGAAGCAGCAGAGCTAACTACTAGTACGACTCCTGCAGGAATAACATCAAAAAATACAGACGAACACTTCAAACATTCACCCGAACTATCAGTATTTCCAGACTCCGGAGCTGCAGGAATAACATCAAAAGCTTCAGGCTCTGGGTTTCACCATTTAAAGACAATAAAAATATCATTTGATGGAACTGTTGTAGCTACCACAACTACGGATAAAGAGGGTAATTTTACAGATGTGTCATTTATCGTTCCAGCATCATCTTTACTTGGCCCTCATAAAGTGTCAGCAACTGACGGTCACAAAACAGCTAGTACAACATTTACGGTGAATAGACCGATTCAAGATCTAGCAGTAGTCAATCGTGGTGATATCACGGGGAATGTCTCCATACTTCTGGGAGATGGGACGGGATCATTTGGAGCTGCCACAAACTTTGCAGCCGGAACTTATCCTATTTCACTTGCAATAGGTGATTTTAACGGCGATGGAAAACAAGACCTTGTTGTAGTTAATCTTGACTCCAATAATGTATCCATACTTCTAGGAGATGGGACGGGATCATTTGGAGCTGCCACAAACTTTGCAGTAGGAATTTTACCATACTTTGCTGCAATAGGTGACTTTAACGGTGATGGAAAACAAGACCTTGCGGTAGTTAATTTTTACAACCGTAATGTATCGGTACTTCTCGGTAATGGAGATGGTACATTCAAACCTGCCACCAACTTTGCGGTAGGGTCTAATCCTGTTTCAGTTGCAGTGGGCGACTTTAACGGTGATGGAAAACAAGACCTTGTTGTAGTTAATTCTGTCTCCAGTAATGTATCCATACTACTAGGCGACGGAACAGGATCATTTGGAGCTGCCACAAACTTTGCAGTAGGAACTTCACCTTTCTCAGTTGCGGTGGGCGACTTTAACGGTGATGGAAAACAAGACCTTGCGGTACCGGATTTGAGTGGCAATTTATCCATACTTCTAGGAGATGGGACAGGATCGTTTGGAGCTGCCACAGACTTAGCAGTAGGAACTGCTCGTCATTACTCAGTTGCAGTGGGCGACTTTAACGGTGATGGAAAACAAGACCTTGTAGTTTCTAATCAGGATTCCAACAATGTCTCCATACTTCTGGGAGATGGGACGGGATCATTTGGAGCTGCCACAAACTTTGCAGTAGGAACTTCACCATTCATAATTGCAGTAGGTCACTTCCATTAATCCTCCACAATTTTATTTTCAAAAAAGACAATTTAGAGATACACATACCATTTTACAGCGTTCTTTCAATGCAGAATCAAAATAAAAAATTTGTAAAGGAGTTTTGTAGCTACTGCGATGAGCTTACTGCACATTTTGTATCAAATTTTCTTCACAAAATCGTCGGTGCTCGGACTGACTGTCAGTTCGAGAACCTTCGGGCCCGCTCTAACTGTTAGTCAGAGCCTTGCTTATTTTTGACGACAAAACGCCAAATCCAAACCCTCTAGGGCCTGATCTTGCAAAGACAAGTATTATGAAGATGGTTGATAACACCAAAACCTGAGCTGCTACCTCGCCAAACTCTGGTACCGATGCCTCTATTGCTTTGGTTTGTGTGACAACAAATCCGCCAATTTTGGAGCTTGCTATTATGCTAAACTTGCCTGATGTAGCGGTGGGTGGGATCTTAAACTGTACTGCAAAGTTTCCGTCTTGGTCTGCTTGCAAAGTTCTAATAAGGATGAGATTTCCGTCGGAGTCTTTGACTTGTATGGCAACGAGTGCACTTGACTGTCCTGTTACAATACCACTGACTTGAACAGTGTCGCCTGGAAGATAGGAGCCCTTGTTCGTTGTTAGTGTAATTGACTGATCCTCTTGGGCAAATGAATTTGAGAGCCCAGCCAGGGCAAGCGATACAAATGCAGCTAAAGCTATGAATCGGTATTGATTTTTTCTATGATAGCCCGACAAAGTAAGATGCTTCATTTGATTGCGATGTTCCTCCTTTAGCTGCCCAGTCAGTAAATATGTTGGCGTAGATACTAGCTAATCCTGGTTCGGCCTGTACAGGAACATAATAAGGAAGAACGACCTCTGATTGGCCAGGATTTAATGTGTACTGTGCCGATACAGTACCGAGGCCACTTATGTTAGAATCAAAGATGTTTATTGTAACAAGAGATTGAGGTGACGCATTAGAGTCTAGTACCACCTTGATGTATCCTGTATGTCCTTTCTTGAGTAATGATACCGGATTTCCTTGTTTATCGGTTGGTTGCACTGATACGATTGATATTCCACTTGGCCCAGTAGAATTGTTTTCTATATTTGCAATACATGGATTTACTCCATTTATAACGCCGAGGTTCCCATTTCTGTCAAAGCAGGACTGTATCCTGCTGTCTGCAAGGCCATATGCTACATTTAGCTGATTGTTCAAATTGACTACCTGAACATGATTTATCTTGGCATATCTGTAAAAGGTTTGGATTGCCTGCTCCCAGCTTCCACCATTACTAAGTACGGTCTGCATCGCAGTGTTTGCCGCATTCACTCGCTGCTTCATGAAATCAAACTCGCTTTGAAATACTGCCTTCGTTCTGTTGTCACTTACGGTTGTAAGAAATGTTGCATAAGCTGCATTTGATGTGTTATTTGCATTCATCTTTTCAAATGATATCAGATCATCTTTGAGTTTTGATGCGGCGGCCTGTCTTTGCTGTTCTATCAACTGTTGATTTAGTTTGGCTGCAGTCTCGTTCCCTAGAATGTTTGCCACCTGTCGCTTTGATGCCTCTATCTCTTGAAGTATCTTAACTGCCATTGGATTGTTTAAAATATCGGGACCTGCAAGGGTGGTAAATTGGGTAGGACCTATCTTAGTTACATTTCCAGATTTTATACCAGGACTTGAAGTGCTCATGTTGTCCAAGTTGAAACTTACTAGCTCAACTGATTTCTTGGCATTTGTTGCACCACCTTTCGCGTATGCAAGTGCCAAAAGATGAGCTTGTGCTGGACTCATAAAGGTCATAGAATCATTTGAAATTACAACTCCAAGTGTTACTAAAGCTTGGTCGTTTGTCATTTTGACAGCGTATTCATTTGTGGTGCCAGGAAAGGTTCCAGTCTCATTTGCAGCGCACACATGTGGTGGGTTTGGAACATATGACACTGGAAGCGTGGAAGGATCCTGCAGATCTGCTGCAAGACACGATTCTCCAGTCAGTGCCGTGCCACCATTTCCAGGCCAGTCAGAATATGCATCAGTAAAAACATTAGCCAATCCTACCTGCGCATCGGCTGGAATGAAAAATGACAAGGTCACTTCAGATTTTCCCGGGTTTATTATAGATTTGATAGAGGCAGTTCCAAGGCTGTTTTGGTTCGAGTCAAACAAGTTAAGTGTCAACAGTGCCGGCATCTTCTCGTCAGACGAAATTGAGACCTTGACAAATCCATTTTGACTCCTCTTTAACATTGACGCAGAGTCTCCTTGTTGATTTGTTATCTGTACGGAATCAATTGAGATTCCATGAGTCTTGATTATCGTAAAATTGGTCGAGTTTGTATAATGTTTTCCGTCAACTACAGCCGTGGCAACTTCTTGGTAGACTCCGATCTGGTAGCTATCGGGAATCTTGAACTGTAACGACCCGGTACCATTTTCATCTGTTGTTACCGTCCTTGAAATTATGTTATCGCCATTAGGATCTGAAACTCCAATGGCAATATTTTGCAGGGCTTGACCTGGAAGATTCATAGATAAGGTGACCACATCACCAGAGGCATAATATGACTGGTCCGCATTAAACGATAGGGAATCCGGAAGTATGTTTATTGACAATTGAGATGTGCTGGAGCTGCCAGAATGTGAAATGTCTCCGCCATATGTAGCATTTACCGTTATCGATTTTGAGGAGGATGTAGACGGAGTGTATAATACAGTACAGGCACTCAATGAGAGATTACATGAAGCCGGACTGAACGTGCCCCCTGCATTTCCATCACTCCATGATACGGTACCGGTTGGATTAGGTGATCTTGACGTATCAAGAATTGAATCACACCAACCACTTGGACTTACGCAGTGCAGAGTCGTAGATGTGCTTGATATATCAACAATTTTTGCAGTAAATGTCACCTGTGACCCTTGAATTACCGTAGCAGGATTGGGTGAAATAACAAGGGAAGTACCATGTGGTGTATTTGCTGTTATAGTGGTTTTACCATCACTTGCCGAATGTGTAGCGTCACCTGCATAGCCTGCTCCTATCGTTATGGTGCCTGCATAGCCTGGAGGTGGAGTGTATGACACCGCACAGCTACCAGCTGATATGATACAGGAAGCTGAACTAAATGTACCTCCTACATTATCGTTCCATGAAACAGTACCAGTCGGAACACTAGGGGATTTTGATGTGTCAGCAATTTTTGCAGTAAACGTAACTTGTGATCCTTGGTTTACTCCAGCTACATTTGGTGTAACAGTTGTTGTGGTGTTATGAAAAATATTTATTGTCAAAGTTCGTGTAATTGCCCCCATCAAATGTGTATCATCGCCTCCATAGTTTGCAGCTATTGTTATGCTGGCTGTGTGATGAGGATCTGGAGTGTATGATACTGTACAGTTACCAGACGATAGAGCACAAGAAGACTGACTAAATGTACCTCCCGTATTTCCATCAGTCCAGGATATTGTACCAGTTGGAACAGTGGGTGAGCTCGAAGTGTCCATTACTTTAACTGAAAATGTCACCTGCAATCCCTGATCTACGATAGCAGGGTTTGGTGCCATAGCTAGTGAAGTACTATGTTGTATGATTGCTGTCAAAGTCGATGTGGTCGAGGCTGAAAGATGTATGCTGTCCCCTTGGTATCTTGCAGTTATTGTTATGCTACTTGCTACACCGGGAGGTGGAAGGTATACAGTAGTACAGATTCCAGATGAGAGGGCACATGAAACTTGATTAAATGTACCACCTGCATTTCCATCACTCCATGATACAGTACCAGTTGGAGTAGTGGGTGAGCTTGAAGTGTCAGTCACTCTAGCACTAAATGTTACCTGTGATCCTTGATTTGCTGAAGCGGGGTTTGGTGTGACAGTTACAGAAGATGTTTTGTTTGTAATTGATGAAGTGCTATTAGAGGAAATTGTACTAGTGTTGTTGGTTTTCTGCGATGTATTATTTGCAGGTGGGGTACCACTAGTCAAAGACGAATTACTTGATGTGGAAACAGTTGATGGTGGATTTGATGTTGCATTATTTGTACTTCCACTTCCAATGCCATTTGAGCTGGGAGATGGGAGATCTACCGAAAAAGCGTATTGTGGAAAAACTAGGATAGCTAAAAACGAAAAAAATATTAGAGATCTTGTATTCATGCAGAGCTTGCTCCGAGAAATGTTACATAAAAGATTGACGTAGCTTTGATCCGGAAATATATTCTATTTTGGGTTATATCGGAAATTCAGACAGCACGCAGCTTCGAAAATTCGAAGTGGGGGATACCATCTTATCCATGTCGATAAAAGAGAAAGTAAATACGAGCTGTACTCAAGAGCAGGAAACATAGATAAACTATTGAACGACCTTCCTGATTACAAAGAATAAAGGTACGAAAAATGGCAAAATCCAAAAGACAGAGAAATCAAAAATATGCTGACCGAAGGAAAGCCCTGACTAGAAAGTTTTCAAAGCGGTATCTTGGAAGGCAAAATAAAAAATCGCGAGCCAGGTAGGATAGATGGTTCCATAAAATCTGATTAAATATGGAAAGAATGCGAGTCAAGTCTGGCAGTCTAAGAGCGATTGGGTATAATGAATCAGAACAAATACTGGAAATAGAATTTCATCATGGCGGAGTTTATCGGTATTTTGGGGTATCAAAAAAGGTCTATGACGGTTTAATGAATTCTCAATCATCTTATGGGAAATACCATGACAGATACATCAAGAACAGGTATAGACACGAGAAAATCTGATTCTTTCAGCTGGTCTCATAGACACACAAGGGTTTTAATTCAAGGTAGCACTATTAGTATCGTGGAGTAGTGTGAGTTTGCACATCTCTGATCTTTTACAGTTCAGAGAAAGACTGGAGTAACTACCCAGCTCTGTTGTAACTTGATATTGAATTCTTGAAATTATAACTAAATTTTAACTTGATTGCAATTGTTTATCATCATCTACCTGAATCTCTCAAGAAAATTCTTTTGGATTCAGATCTGTGATAATCTTGCTAGCTTCGCGTTTATGTCAGACTTACTGGCGGCAAGGTCATAACAGAGCGAACTGCCTTAATACTTCGTATCTCTTAGTTAATTAATTCCGATAATTCTGTTCCATTCATTCCTTCAAACTTGACTATGATATCATATTGTCTTATAGTTTGTTGAATCGCACTGACTGGCTTGAGATTTGATATCTTTTCCAAAATTGTTCCTTCTTCTCCTATATCACATGTAATTAGAACAAAGGTTGTGTTCAGTGTATAGGTTCTTGTCTTTTCGTCGTCATCTACAAAATTTTGTGTATCTATCTCTTGACTCATGGTATAATTTTCCCGCTTGCATCACGCCATCATCTCAAATAAAGGGTGTAATGAGGCGTATATAGCTACAAATGATCTAACGTGCCTATTTCGTTAGTAGCATCTTAAGTACAATGATGACGTATACAATAGATGTTAGAAGTTGCATTATCGTCAGATGAACTTGGGAAAAAATTAGCAAGACGTATTGATAATGATCTTCTGACAAAGCAGAGACGAGGAGTATCAGCGAAAGAGGTCTTTGATAAAAAAAAGGTCATGGATGACGTCCTAGACAAAACCTCGATAATGACTCTGTCCAAGTTGATAAATTCAGGCACCATATCATATGTCAATGGAGTAGTTGGTTCTGGCAAGGAATCAAAAATGTACTGGGCCGTGGATCCTGATGGAAACAATATTGCGCTCAAGATATATCTAGTAACGGCTTCAAATTTCAAAAAAAGAAAGCCCTACCTTGTGGACGACCCAAGATTTTCCCGTATAAAAAAAGGCACAAGAAACATGGTGGAGCTCTGGGCACAAAAGGAATTTCGTAACCTGACCCAATGCGTTAAAAGCGGTATTCCCTCAATCAAACCAATTCGCGTCCTAAAAAATGTCTTGGTATTAGAATTTGTAGGAAAGAACGGTGTTCCTGCAAAAACTCTTGTAGAGTCAGAAATTGATGAAAATGACTATAAAGACGCAATTTCACTTATTTCGCGGCTTTACAAAAAGGCTGAACTTGTGCATGCTGATTTCTCAGAATACAATATTTTCAAAACAGAAAACGGTTTAATTCTTTTTGATCTAGGATCAGCTGTTGACATACGACACAGAAACGCAAAAGAATTTCTTCAAAGAGATATTAAGAATATATCCAGATTCTTTGTTAAAAGAGGCCTGACTGTTGAACATCCATCTGATATAATGGCAAGGATAACAAATTGAATTATTATTGCTACTTCAGCTGCCTTAAGTAATATCATCACGTATGAATGTAAGAGACACAAATGATGAAGAATTTTTTCAAAGCCATGTGGAAATCAAAACATGAGGAATCTAAAGAAAAACGTCAATCTGAACGGGAAGAAATGAAAGAAGAGACTCATGAGCTAGAGCAAGTTGAGCAAGATGCGCAAGAAAAGATTAGGGAAACAGAAGATGAAGAATGACTGCTCTACAATAACATAAAAAAGCAATGGGGAAAGTCTGCTCAAATAACTTCAGGTGTGACATGTTGCTTTTTGGCTTTGTCTATTGCCTTTCTTATAATATCTTTTAGCACCTCAGTTGTCATCCTTTCAACATTTCTTCCTAAACTCTCCTCGATTTGGCAAGTCAGTTCCTTTTTTATATCGCTGAAAATCTCTTGTTGAAGGTTGTAATCAACTATGCCAGCCTCTCTGACAGTTTGGCTAAAGACTTGTTCTATTACATCCCATGCGATTTCTTCCATTTCTATATTTCACATTTCCAAGATTTGGATAAAATCACTACTACCAAGAGAAAATTAAGCAAGGGTTTCATCCAATGGTTGTGCCAAACTTTGGGGGTCCTTGTTGAATTTACTTACTACGTATAGCACCTTATCATCACCTTCTGGTATGGGATTTGCGCATCTGCCACACATTGGCAAAGTAACTCTTGCATCATCATCAATTTCCCCAATGAATCTGTCACACTTGTAACAACGAATTGATTTTTTATCATATATGTTCAAACATGGTCACTTTTCTGGACATTGGATTCTTTGTTAAAATTCTGGAAATTTCTTATCGCTGTCTTAATTTTGCCAATCACTGCAATATGGTCTTTACTTTTTTTCATTACAGCTAATACGATATATGGAAAGTTTATTATTGAAACAAACTTTGATTTTTCTCTCTCTGTTACGTTATAGCTAACAGGTCCCAACTCGGAATCAAAATCGCTTTGCATTGAGCTTTGCAATCTAAGCTCCATCATATACATCTCCTTTCTTTCCCCTGTCAGGTTGATGTCATTATTGAATATGGCACCTTCCATCCTTCCCTGTTTGTTAATTAATCCGATAAACTCAATTCCGTGCTCCAATATTGATTTGTCGCAAAAGAAATCATCTCCAATTTTTTTAGTAACTTCTAACATCGTTTCTGGTAGAATCTGCTTCCTATAACTGTATGTAAAGCATATCTTTTGGCGCATATCACTATCGAACATTAGTGAGATCGCATTTATTATACAAGAAATCCGTCTAATTGCAAAAAAAAATGGTGTGATGTCCGGTACAACAGTTCTGGCGATAACCATCGGGCTACCACGATATATCCTATCTTATGGATAAACTAGATCCAAAATAAGACCATGTTGATCCGATCACACGGACACAAGATCAAGAAGAAAACCAAGGAATGTAATATTTTTCATTTTCGAATCTTTTTTGTGTGCGCCTTTTGTACCTTTTACAACTCTCAGAAATGTTTTCAATTTTACGGTAATGGATCTAATTCTTTTCGCGGTAGGTCATGGTGCATTGTCATATTGTATATTAAGTCTTGATGTGAGGATTTGATGAAAAATTACCATGTGTGGTTCATGGCAGATACAACTTGGCAAGTAACACGTGGATCTCAAACGTAGCTCCAACTCCATAAAGTTAAATAAAAAATCAAGTGGCAGCTCTGTTAAATGAACATCTTGAAAAAAGAAACCAATCACTCGATAGCTCTACGAGCTCTTACTGGTACTATCGTAAGCAACGACATAAAGATTGATGCGCTAGTGCATATCACAAGCGCTCCAGAAAAGTCAATAAAAAGTAGTGTGATCTGATGAGTTGTTTTTGATAGTTAGGAAGACTCGATAACGATTTCCTAAAGGGGGTTGGTAATATCAATAAATTCAAACGTCCATTTGAATCTCTCGTAGTTCTCCTAATTGTTATTCTCTCTATCCCAGCTGTGTCAGAAAGTAATAGCATAATTCCACAGGCTTCGTCATTACCACTATCAACAATATCACTGAATCCAACAAGCGGACAGGTAGGCACCACTGTTACAGTTACCGGTTCACTTTTCTTGCCTGACTCTGTTGTTACTATATCATATGACGGTACTGCTGTTACCACAACTCCTGGAACCATAACAACTGACTTGAGTGGAGGATTTTCAGCTACATTGACGGTACCTGCATCAATTGCAGGATCTCACACTGTTAGTGCAAAAGATGCTGCGTCAAATTCGGCTTCAGCACAGTTTACCGTAACAGCCACCATGCCATCTGCTCCAACAAACCTCTCTGCAACAGCTGTTTCACCTTCACAAATTAATTTCAGGTGGACTGCACCAATAAATAATGGTAGTTCTGCAATCACTGGCTACAAGATTGAGAGATCAACTGATGGTGGAACTACATGGAATACTGTTGTGGCAAATACCGCAAGTACAACAGCATCGTACTCTAACTACTTTCTCTCAGCAAGTACCACCTATACATACAGAGTATCAGCTATAAACGCAATAGGAACAGGTTTGCCTTCTAGTTCAGCTTCTGCAACAACTAGCCCTGCAACTGTGCCAGACCAGCCAAGATATCTCAATGCTACTACAGTCCCACCATCGCAAATCAATCTCTCCTGGTGGACACCAGTAAACACCGGTGGTTCTGCAATCACTGGCTACAAAATCGAGAGATCAACGGATGGTGGAACTACATGGAATATTATCGTAGCAAATACTGGCAGTGCATCATACATCAACCACTATTCTAACTACTTTCTCTCAGCAAGTACTGCCTATACATACAGAGTATCAGCTATAAACGCAATAGGAACAAGTTTGCCTTCTAGTACAGCTTCTGCAACAACTAGTCCTGCAACTGTGCCAGACCAGCCAAGATACCTCAACGCTACTACAGTCTCACGATCGCAAATCAATCTCTCCTGGTGGACACCAGTGAACACTGGTGGCTCTGCAATAACTGGATACCAAATCGAGAGATCAACTGATGGCGGAACTACCTGGAGTACTATCGTAGCAAATACTGGCAGTGCATCATACATCAACCACTATTCCAATACCGGACTCTTGCCAAGTACCACCTATACATACAGAGTATCAGCAATCAATGGTATAGGAACAAGTTTTCCATCTAGTACTGCTTCTGCGACCACCATCCCAGCAACGGTTCCAGATCAACCAACAGGACTTGCAACATCATTCGTCTCCTCATCGCAAATTAGCTTGTCCTGGTATGCTCCACTAAACGACGGAGGCGTTCCAATCACAAACTACAAGATATACAGATCCACCAATTCTGGTGCTGAGACACTTCTTGCAACAGTAGGAAATGTTAGTTCCTACGCCGATACAGGGCTTACAAAAGGTGTTACATATTTCTACAAGGTATCAGCTGTAAACTCTGTCGGCGAATCCCCTAAATCAAACGAGATCAGTGCAGCAGCAGCCAGCCAGACATCTCTGGCTAAGAATATCAAACATGTTGTTGTGATAGTTCAGGAAAACCACACATTTGATAACTATTTTGGTACTTATCCTGGTGCCAACGGAATAAACAACAACACAGCTGTACCGGTTGCTCAAAACTCGACTATATTGGTCAAATCATTCCATCTCTTGGGTCCTCCATCTTGGGTCTGTGGTCACTATCTTGCATGTGCACGTATAGCATATGACAATGGGAAAATGGATGGCTTTGTTTGGGCAAATTCAAACTACTCGATGGGCTATTATGATTCTACTAATATCCCATACTATTGGGGCTATGCCTCTAAATTCGTTCTTTTTGATAATTACTTTAGCTCCGTAATGAGCGATAGCACACCAAACCATCTCTACCTTATGGCCGCGCAATCAGGTAATATCACGAGTAACCCACTACCAGGGTACCCGCTGCAGAAGATTACTACGATATGGGATGAGCTTAACTCAAAGCATATCTCTTGGAAGTATTACCCTGACGAGGGAAACCAGTTGGCACGCCTTACAGAATTTAACGAATCGTCCATAAATAATAATATCGCACCATTGAGCCAGTTTTTCTCAGACGTTGCGAACAAGAATCTTCCAGATGTTGTTATGATGCTTCCAACACCAAGCGAGCATCCACCGGAAGATCCCGCGAATGGAGAACACAGGGTTGTATCTTTAGTAAATGCAATTATGCAAAGTGACTATTGGAACTCTACTGCGATTTTCATAACATGGGATGATTGGGGAAATTGGTATGACCACGTTCCTCCACCTCAGGTAGGTAAATTTGGTGATGGCTTCCGAGTTCCGCTTTTGATATTATCACCATACGCAAAAGAAGGATTCATAGATCACACGCAAAGTGAGCACTCATCCATCCCAAAGTTCATTGAAGCACTGTTCTCTTTATCCTCTCTTACGCAAAGGGATGCAGTAGCCAACGATCTGACGGAAGCCTTTGACTTTTCACAATCACCAAGAGCCCCTTTGGTCCTTCCAGGCCCATACATTCCTGATCATTATCCTCTTACGCTTGTGCGCAGCTCAAGCACGGCTCTTGCCTCGAGTGCAAACCCATCAACAGTTGGCCAGTCGGTTACACTTACTGCTACGGTATCACCAAGCACAGCAACTGGGATAGTACAATTCAATTACACTGATACCACACAGCCAACAATCCTTGGCAGAGGTACACTATCTGCTGGTACTGCAACATATTCCACATCCTTGCTATCCGTAGGATCACACAACATCGTTGCGTCATATCTTGGTGACATAAACTATCCGCCAAATACCAGTGCTGGAATAGCACAGACTGTGATTAGTCCTGTCATCAGCAATCCATGTCAGCTTCCACCGACTACTGGAAACTGGATAATTGGAGCAAGTTGTACCCTTGCTACTAGTACTACAGCACCTGCGAATGTTATCGTGCAATCCGGCGTCACCCTTACAATAAATTCAGGTGTAACGCTTACAATCAACTCGGGTGTCTCCATCACTAACTCTGGTATCATAAGTAGCACTGGTACCATCTCCAACTCTGGCACAATCAATAACTCAGGCTATGTCGGAAACGGTGGTACCATTACCAATAACTCTGGTGGAACTATCACAAACTCTGGTACTATCAGTTCCTATGGCATCATCTCCAACTCTGGTACCATTACCAACAATAGCAGCGGTACCATTACAAACTATAATGGCGGAAAGATCAACAACATCTCTGGAGGTACCATTACCAACAACTCTGGAGGTACCATTACCAACAACTCTGGTACCATCACCAACTCCGGCACCATCTCAAATTTAGGTACCATCTCAGGCACAGGCACAATCAAATCTGCTCTGACCTCAATTACAAACACTGGAACAATCACAGATCCTGTAACAATTCCAAATACAACATTGTCATCAAGCTATACACCAAGCTTTCCGATGGTCGTACCATTTGGTGTCATCCTTACAATAAATTCAGGTCAGATACTTACAATCAATTCAGGTATTTCCTTTTCCAACTCCGGCTACATCACCAATTCTGGTACGATCTCTAACTCTGGTACACTAAACAACTCCGGCTATCTCTGGAATGGCGGTACCATCTCCAACAACTCGGGCAGTACAATTTCTAACTCTGGTACCATCAACTCCTACGGTACCATCTCCAACTCTGGTACACTCAACAACTCCGGCTATCTTGGGAATGGCGGTACTATCACCAACAACTCGGGCAGTACAATTTCTAACTCTGGTACCATCAACTCCTACGGTACCATCTTCAACTCCGGTACGATTAACAACACTAGTACTATCATTAACAACGTATACAATAACAACAGCGATGCCAAAATCATCAACTCCGGTAACATCTCAGGCACAGGCAGAATAATTTCCACTCCTTTTTTTAACAGGAATTCAATTACAAACACTGGAACAATCACAGATCCTGTAACAATTCCAAATACAATATTGTCATCAAGCTATACACCAAGCTTTCCACTGATTGTACCATCCGGCGTCACCTTCACAATACCTTCAGGTCAAACGCTTACAATCAATTCAGGTATTTCCATCTCCAACTCTGGTACCATCTCCAACTCCGGCACCATCTCAAATTTAGGTACCATTTCAGGCACAGGTACAATCAAATCTGCTCTGACCTCAATTACAAACACTGGAACAATCACAGATCCTGTAACAATTCCAAATACAATATTGGTATCAAACTATACCGCAAGCTTTCCAGTCATCGTACCAGCTGGTGTCACCCTTACAATAAATTCAGGTCAGACACTTACAATCAATTCAGGTGCTTCCATCTCCAACTCCGGCTACCTCAAGAACATCGGTACCATAACCAACTCTGGCTCCATCTCCAACTCGGGCTACATTGGCAACGGCGGTACTATTACCAACCTCTCCGGTGGTACAATCTCCAACTCTGGTACCATCAACTCCTATGGTACAATTTCTAACTCTGGTACAGTTACCAACAACAGCGGCGGTACTATCAAGAACTACAGCGGAGGCAAGATAAACAACAATTCCAGCGGTATCATCTCCAACTCCGGTACTGTCGACAATACCAGTACCGTCTACGAACATTGTGGAAGCACGTATAGTGGCAGTCTTCCTTCACCCAATGCCCTAACATCCGTATGTCCTTAGGCAGCTGGCATTATTATCAGATAATTGAAAGCGTTAAACCAATTCATATGCCCTATAGAAAAATTTGTGCTTCAGATAAACTATATGAAATTCCACCCGAAGACGAATAATCAAAAATACATCAAATTGAAGATAGGTCAGATTTCTCTCACGATTGGCGTAGCTGCTACTTCAGTTGTGGGATTCGTTGCTCTGAATGCTATATCTAGTTAATCTGGATCCAAAATAAGAAAGATGGTACCATAGTATCGTCGAGTCCTTAGATTTTTTTCTTGAAGATTATTTCAAGAACAGAGTTGTTAATTGTTGTAGACAGGACAGAGATCTTGCTTGGATTTACGTCACAAGGTATTTCTTTGTAGAAGGCTTTACCTCCTTTTGTTATTTTAAGTTTTATCATTCCATCCACGACATCATATGAAACATCTTCTTTTTTTACACCAGGAAGAAGCGCCATGACCTTCAGAGTGTTCTTATCTCCGATTACGTCAACCAATGGTTCATCTTCCTGTTGTATTTGATATCTGGGCAGATTGTGACCTTCTTGAAGGTCATGTACAAGTGGACTCGTGTTAATTGACAACTTTACACCTAGTATCCCTCCTCCTACAGTAAAATATCGTCGAGAAGCTTTACCGGAATCATTTAGAATTAAATTCACAAACAGGCCAAGCTCCTTTTGCAGCTCATCTAGTTTCATACAATACTTTGATCAACACTGTTTTTAAATCAATTCTAACAATCATCTGCAATAATCCTCCTGCCTCTTGCTTTTTAATTTTGATTATGGTTCCATATTACAGAAAAAACTATCATACATAGTTATATTGCTAGTCTTTCCTTCATTACCAATTGTTAATCAATTCAGAACGGACAGAGGTATTTCACGGCAATGAAAATGTCCTGAAGATATGGACAAAATGTGTCAATAACACAGAGCAAGAGATGAATATCTATCTGGACTCTGCTGGTCCTTCGCTATATGAGATCCCCGACTACAAAAAGGCGCTAATGTTTTTAAAAAGCAGGGGTACCAGAATCAAGTGTATTACTGAAATTACAAGAGATAACGTTGATCTTTGCAAGAGGCTCCTAAAGATAATTCCGGAGCTTAGGCATCTTGATGGAATCAAGGGTGGATTTTCTGTAAGCGAAAAAGAATATGTGTCATCTGTTATGACTAAAGAATCAGTTCCCATGACACAAGTAATATACAGCAGCGTAGAGCAGCTAGTCGAAGAACAACGATATATTTTTGATACATTATGGAACAAATCAATTCCTGCTGAACGAAAGATAAAGGAAGTAGAGGGTGGACTAGAACCAGAATTTCTTGATGTAATATACGATCAAAAGAATGGCATAGAGGTAATCATAGATATAGTTAGAAGAGCAAACAAGGAAGCCTTGTTGCTTATGCCAACCAGTCGAGCGTTGGCTCATCTACACAGATTAGGATTAGTTGAAGAGCTGATAAAATTGGCCAGTAAGAAGAGTTCAGAAATTAGAATAATCTGCCCAATTGATGATGAAAACTCGAGCCTAATAGAACACATGTTATCGTCTTCAAGTGTGAGGTTTCTAAAAGGTGACAATGCCCACGCCGGCATGATACTTGTAGATGACTCCAAGTTTGCTGTCTTTGAAATAAAGGACTCGAAGGCAAATCAGCTCTTAGATACAATCGGCTTTACAATATATTCAAACAACAAAGCAAGTCTTTATTCGTTCAAATCATTTTTTGAGTCGCTATGGAATCTCAATGAATTAAACGAGAAACTAAAACGAAGGGATGAAGAACAGTCCGAATTTATCAATATTGCAAGCCATGAGTTGAAGACTCCAATTCAGACAATTCTTACGTATTCAGAATTGTTGCAAGATGGCAACGAAAGTACAGAATATGAGGAGGCAATATTGAGAAATAGCAAGAGGCTACACAGACTAGCAAACAACCTGCTGAATTTAACAAAGATCCAAAATAAGCTGTTAAAGCTTGAAAAGGAAGGATTTGATCTCAATGACTCTGTATTGACTGTCATAAAAGATTTTCAGTACCAATTTAGAAATCATGAACTTTTAAAAAATGTCAAGATATTGTTTAACAAGTCAGGATCCCTTTACATTAATGCCGACAAGGAGAGACTGATTCAGGTTATTTCCAACCTGATAGACAATGCACTTCGATTTACAAGTGAGGGAAGTATAACTATAACAGCAGAAGAAAAGAAATCAGATAATTTGATCCAAGTCAATGTTAAAGATTCTGGTTCAGGTATAGAGCCAGAGATTATGTCCAAATTGTTTTCAAAATTTGTCAGAAGACAAAAGTCAGGAACAGGATTGGGATTGTATATTTCAAAGAACATAATCGAAGCCCATGGTGGTAAGATATGGGCTAGAAACAATTCAAACGGCAAAGGTGCCACTTTTTCATTTACTCTGCCTATCTAGGTGATATAATAACAGGAAATCCATACTTTTTTCAAGCACAACAAATTTCCACATTCGACCGCTATCTGAAAACCGCTTGTCCAATTCCCTTGTCAGTTTTAATTGCAAAAAATCCAGTAAGGGTAATACCAGATACATTCAGGCATAAATTTAGGTTTAAAAGAAGCCCAAGATGGATTTTGTCATGCCGAAATCGAGTACGTATTTTCCATCATCGAGTTTCTTGTTTGATGTACTTGCAAATTTAAATGGCATTGATGCGACATTTCTTCAGACTTGGAGCCACATTCTAGACAGATCTGTTGTATAGCTCTCATACATCCTGCGCACAAGGAATATTTTACTAGAGTTCCTCCGCATTTTCTACAGGAATCATCTGGCATAATGAATCCACCGTTCAACATTTTTTATACGAGATGGCTTTATTCTCATTTTATTCTATTTTTGTGTAATAGTTAATAAATCTCACTCACCAATCCAGTAAGTAATATTTTTATCTAAAATTGTTCTATCCTAAATAATAACGACATTGCACACAAGTTGAACTAAATAGCATCGACAAGCTTTGTAATCACGCGATATTAGCAAGAAATTCTTTCTTAAACTAGCAATGCAGGCCTGAATTGGGATTAATGCCGATGTATCACAATTGTTTTGAATTCACAAGCTACGAATTTAGTCACTATGAACATTATGATTAAGATTTACAAATTTAATTAATTCATGGTATTGCTCTAAGAAATCTTGACCCTTTTCTGTTACGATAAAATATGAGCCTTCTCTAGCCAATTTTGTAACTAGGCCAAGTTCTACTAATGTTCCAATGTGTTTTGTGGCTAAACGCGAATCGAGGTTTGCTCTATGGGTAAGATATGTCTTTTTTAATGGGCCCCCAGATAAATTCACTAGAATGCTTTCGAAAATCTTCAATGCGCCTCGTTTGTCTAGGAACATTTTATTTGGCGAAAAGTTAGAGGACACCTAGATCACCATTCACGTTGAGTATACATTAATCAGACCCGGAACTTTCAATGAGTTAGTTTTCATGCCTAGAATCGAGCACATAGGCAACCTTTTAAGGATATGCGAACATTTGCCTGAAAAAAGATTGTAGAAAAATTTTCAGAATAATGTTGCTTATTCCTTTAATAGATCAATCATAATGAATAGTCTAATGACATACAGCATATCAGGAAGAAGGGACGAGCTAAGAATCATGACTGACTTGATGATAAACATGCTTGAACCGACACGCACCACACACTTGCTATACAGAACAAATCTTAGTTACAGCCAATTAAAGAAATATCTCTCCTCCCTGCTGAATATGGGTTTGATAGAAGAGAGAATCGAACCCTATCGTGCATTTAGCGTTACGGAAAGAGGGAGAATCTTCTTGGATATTGTTGGTGCTGAGTTTGGTCAAAAATCAGGATTGGCCACAAGGTCAAGATACCCCGAAGTGGTGACTCAGGATCGTAAATCTTGGTTAACTGAAGTTACGGTGTAGTATCAGTCCCACCTATTTTTTCATACTCACAATATGAAGGGCTTATCCTCCGTTTCGAATTTTCTCTACAGCACGCAAGAAAATTCATGCTGATTCTAAACGATAATATTGCAATAATTTAAGATATGGGATTTTTGTTTTGTAAAATTGCATTATGATAACTGTGTTCCTCTACGAAAGCTAGGCATAATTCTAGATAAAAAAATATAGAAGAATATTAGCCTCACGATAAATACATACGAGCAAAAGATAAAATGATGAGGAATTTAGCTGCAGGAACACATCAGGCCATACTGTTTTCTGCAGGGGTGTAGATACATGAATAAATCGAAACATGTATTTGAATCTCTTTTAGTTCTCCTAATCGTTATTCTTTCTATTCCAGCTGTATCAGAAAGTAATAACATGATTCCACAGGCTTCATCATTACAACTACTTTCAACAATATCACTTGATCCAACAAGCGGACCTGCAGGCACCACCGTTACCATTACAGGTTCACTGTTCTTGCCTGGCTCTGTTGTTACTATATCGTATGATGGTACCGCTGTTGCTACGACTCCTGCAACCATAACAACTGACTTGAGTGGGGGATTTTCAGCAACATTTACAGTCCCAGCATCAACTGCAGGATCTCACACTGTTAGTGCAAAAGATGCTGCATCAAACTCGGCTTCAGCACAGTTTACCGTAACAACCCCATCGGTATCACTAAATCCAACAAGTGGACCTACAGGTACATCTGTTCAAGTTACAGGCAGTAACTTTGTAGCAAACTCTGGTATCATTGTAAAATTAGATGGTACAAATCTATCTACTACACCAGCTACAATAACAACCACCTCGACTGGAGGTTTTACCGCATCAATTACAATACTATCAACATCAGCTGCAGGGCTTCATAATGTTAGTGCCACAGATGCATCAGCTAACTCGGCTTCAGCACAGTTTAACGTAACAGCCACTATCCCATCTGCTCCAACAAACCTCTCTGCAACAGCCGTTTCACCGTCACAAATTAATCTCATCTGGACCGCACCGACAAACAATGGCGGTTCTGCAATAACAGGCTACAAAATCGAGAGATCAACTGATGGCGGAACTACATGGGGTACCATTGTAGCTAGTACCGTCAATTCATGGTATTCTAATTCCTTTCTTTCAGCAAATACGACCTATACATACAGAGTATCAGCTATAAACGCAATAGGAACAAGTCTGCCTTCTAGTACAGCTTCTGCGACTACCAGCCCAGCAACTGTACCAGACCCGCCAAGATACCTATCTGCTACTACAGTCTCACCATCGCAAATCAATCTCTCCTGGTGGACACCAGTAAACACTGGTGGTTCTGCAATCACTGGATATAAAATCGAGAGATCAACCGATGGTGGCACTACATGGAATACTATAGTAGCAAATACAGGCAGTGCATTATACATTAACCACTATTCTAATTACTTTCTTTCAGCAAATACGACCTATACATACAGAGTATCAGCTATAAACGCAATAGGAACAAGTCTGCCTTCTAGTACAGCTTCTGCGACTACCAGCCCAGCAACTGTACCAGACCCGCCAAGATACCTATCTGCTACTACAGTCTCACCATCGCAAATCAATCTCTCCTGGTGGACACCAGTAAACACTGGTGGTTCTGCAATCACTGGATATAAAATCGAGAGATCAACCGATGGTGGCACTACATGGAATACTATAGTAGCAAATACAGGCAGTGTATTATACATTAACCACTATTCGAATACCGGACTCTTGCCAAGTGCCACCTATACATACCGAGTATCAGCTATAAACGCAATAGGAACAAGTGCGCCTTCTAGTTCAGCTTCTGCAACAACGAGTCCTGCTACCACACAAGCATCTATATCCCTCAGTCCAACAAGCGGAAACGCTGGCACAACTGTCACAGTTATTGGTAGTAACTTTACAGCCAACTCTGGTATCACAATATCATATGACGGTACCGCTGTTGCTACGACTCCTGGAACCATAACAACGAGCTCATCAGGAGGATTTTCAGCTGCATTTACAGTACCGACATCAGCTGCGGGATCTCACACCGTTAATGCAAAAGATGCTGCATCAAATTCAGCTTCGGCACAATTTACCGTAACAACTTCAACAACATCTACATTGGGTGTGAAAACACAGGACAAAAATGGCAATACAATAACAGGTTTCTACGTCTCACTATCTCAGGGTGGAACGGTTGTAGCATCAGGCTTCTCTCCAGTCAACTTTACTGTAAATAACGGTGCACAATATTCACTTGCGGTCTCAGACTTTGGTAATTATACGTTTGATCACTGGTCAGATACTGGTACCACCACAAACCCAAGACCCATATCAATTACCACAGATACATACATAACTGCAGTTTACAGAATCGCAGCAATTTCGCTGAATCCATCATCAGGAACCGTAGGTACAGCAGTAACAGTTACAGGTACCTCTTTTCACTCTAGCTCTACCATTACGATAAGATATGACGGTGCTACAGTTAATACGACCCCGTCTGTATTAACAACAAACTCGGGTGGAAACTTTACAGGATCATTTACTGTACCCTCCCCGTCAAGTATGGGATCTCATACTGTTAATGCGACAGACGCGGCAGCCGCTTCATCTACAGCGCAATTTACTGTAACTGCAGGACCGTATATATTGCTGAATCCGTCGAGTGGACCTTCGGGCACAGTAGTAAAAGTTACAGGCAATAATTTCTCACCCAATAGTGCCATAACTATAAAATATGATACTTCACTTGTTAACACCACTCCGGCAGTCATAACGACTGACTCGGCTGGAAGCTTTACGGGAACTTTTACAGTGCCATCATCTACTACAGGATCTCACACTGTTAGTGCTGCAGACGCATCAACAAAATCAGCTTCAACACAATTTACTGTAACAACCACATCTACATTGACTGTAAACACACAAGACAGAGTTGGCAATGTCATAACAGGTTACTTTATCTCAGCATCTCAGGGTGGAACGGTTGTAGCATCAGGCTTCTCTCCAGTAACCCTTACTTTGAATAATAACGAACTATACTCACTTGGAGCTGGAAGCTATCCACCATATATCTTTGATCACTGGCAGGATACAGGCCTCAGAGATAACCCAAGATTTGTATCGATAAACGCGAACACACAGGTAGCTGCAGTTTATAGAACAACAGCTATATCATTGAGTCCCTCAACAGGACCTGCAGGTACGACTGCTACAGTTTCAGGTAATACTTTCTCGCCCAATTCAGCAGTCACAATATCATATGACGGTACGGCCGTTGCTACAAATCCAACCACGATAACAACTGACTCGACAGGAAACTTTACGGGAGCAACATTTACAATACCAGCATCTACTGGTGGAGCACATCAGGTTCAAGTATCGGATGGTAAAGGTCATACATACTGGGATTCATTCGTCGTTGGTCCTAGCGCAGCTATCACACTTTATCAAACTTCAGGAAACACTGGTGATGCAGTAAAGGTTACAGGTACTCACTACTCACCATACTCACAAGTCAGTATATACTTTGATACCATTCTCCTTGAAAACACTGTATCAGGCGACGCATCCGCTAATCCAGCAACCATATCAACTGACTCCACAGGAGGCTTTACCGCAGATATCCAAGTACCCTATTCAACTGCAGGAGCTCATAATGTTAAAGCTACAGACCAGAGTAATAGTGATGCCAAGAGCCTTACAGTCAAACCAGCTTCCTTACTGTTCAATCCATCAACAGGACATACTGGTACAACAGTAAACTTCCACGCTAGCGGCTTTGCAGCCAATTCAGCTATTACCATAACATTTGATGGTACACCTGTTGCAACTACTCCATCTCCTCTAACTACCAGTTCTGAAGGTGAGGCTCCAGGATCGTTTACGATACCCACTAGTGCTACAGTTGGAGCACATCAGATACAAATATCAGATGCCAGCGGTAACACATATTCTACTTCATTTACTGTCACTAGTACTAGTACCCCAGTGTTTAGTACTCAAAACATAGTAACAGGACTTGGTTCGCAGACAGACGGAATAGCCTTCATTCCAGACAATGGGCCAGGGTTAGATGGCTCTGGTGCGTTTATGGTTATTCTAAAGAATGGAACAGTAATAATAGTAAAGAACATGGGCGGAACTTTTGTAAAACAGTCAGTACCATTTGTAACTGTACCAACCGTACAAGGTTTTGCAGGAGACGACGAAGGACTTTTGGGAATAGCAATAGATCCAAATTGGTTAACTACACACCAGGTTTACTTTTATGCTACAGAAAGTATCAATGGAGTATTACAGGACCAGGTTGTCAGGTACACTGCTACAACTGACTCTTCTGGAAATATAATAGCAGATACTACAAAGGGTAAGGAGCTCATACTTGGAATCCCAGGCGCTCTTGCTCACAATGCAGGGCATATGAAGTTTGATTCTCAGGGAAATCTCTATGTCGCCACAGGGGATCAATTTATCATACCACCTGGTACTCCAGCACAGGACCTGACATCGTTAGATGGAAAGATGTTAAGGATAACTCCACTTGCAACCCCAGGTTCTAATGGCCTTCTTTATTCCATTCCAAGTACAAACCCATTTGTTACAAGCACTGACCCAACAGTGAAAAAAGAGATCTACAGTTATGGCCTAAGAAATCCTTGGACTTTTGATATAGATTCCCAGACAGGTAAGATATACGTCAATATGGTGGGATATAATACTTGGGAATCCATTTTCGATTCCACCACTCCATCCAATTTTGGATGGGAGCAATATGAAGGACCGACAATTGGAAATCCGGAAAATCTTGCAAACTATAAAGAGCCAATATACTGGTATCCGCATGCTGGACTAGAGCCAACCAGCGGATTCGCTAATGGTCTTGAAGCAATTACTGGTGGGGCATTCTATCACTCTACTGGGACCCAGTACCCATCACAACTTCAAGGTGCTTACTTTTTTGGAGATTTTGCAATCGGCTATATAGTAGCTGTTCTTCCAACTAATGCCAATCCGCCGCAGGTAGACCCAGCTACAGGAGTTCCAAAGGCACAGGTACAAACAGTCATGTCAGGTCTTACTTTGGCTCCAATAGACATGTCGGTATGGAATGGAAAACTCTATTACGTTACTCTGACAGGAAGCGTAGCTGTACTAAACTACAGTTAACCGGGATTTTTTCTACAAATAAGTTCAAAGACAGTAAAAAATGGTTTTGGCTCCTTCAATGCGCTGATTATATCTGGAAACAGGTGTCTTGACGGCATATCGAGGAGCCTTTGTCTTTGTAATGTTTACCGATAAAGGCAAACCAGGAACAAGTTGATACAAAGATGATTTGTAAAGGATTTCATCTTATATCACTAACAAAACCTTTTGGAAGGGTAAAAAATGTGGGTTTTGTGCTGAAATGAGGGGTTGGTTTTGATGGGGCAACCTCATTTGTTGGTTGGTAGGAAACCCACAACCTACTACTATACGTTTTTCTCATAGCTGATAAAGTCATTGTTAGAATGTTCTATTAGATTATACTGTAGAAAGTCTACGTCAATTTTATTGTCATGAAAGAGAATTTGTAATTAGATGAAAACTCTACATCTCTCAACAATTATCTCTGCAATAGCTGGACTTGCAGTCATTCGAGGCGCTTATCCGTTCTCATCGAACATCAACGGGCACAACGAATGTTACTCATCAATGCTACACAAATTTTATTTGATATCCGAAACATTTTGGTTATTAATCTATAGGTGCGGTGCATGTCCAATTGAATGATGATAAAACTGAGTTCTCTGATGGTATTGCTTGGCAAGGAAAGTCTAGCTCGGTTGAATCAGTTGACGGTAACTACAGGAGATGGGGCAATAGAGGATGGTTTGAAATTATTAATAACATACTTACAGAGTCGTGGAATGGATCCATGAAGACTCACATTATGAACAAGTGTAATTTGAATTCAAGACAAGTAGAAAATTACCTACATTTTCTTTTGACCCGTAGATTGCTTGCGACACATCAAAAATCTACTGCCTCAAGACGAGCAATTTACAAGACAACAGAATTAGGAAGAAAGTATGTTGAAATATTCAAACGGATGGATGAGTTTTTTTCAATACCTCCATTGTAGCAAAAAAATGAGTTGGTATTAATCCGGGTCTTGGTTCCATTGAAAGTGTGCTAAAGTAAATACGAACTTATACATTCCTTGAAGAATATGACACAATTGTCACAAACTAATTTAGTATTGATTTGTAGCAATTTTTCTGCATATTAAGATACTTCAAGATATTCCAAATAACAAATAATGAAATTCACTTTCAGTCTGGAATATTACAATAACCAAACCTAAATTGCTGGTAGGCTAAAGGAGAATGTGGCGCCATTCTTACCATCATTGTTCTCTGCCCATATCTCTCCCCCATGTGCTTCTATGATATTCTTACAGATATATAGTCCAAGTCCAGTTCCCCTGTCTGACTTTGTGGCAAATTTTGAAAAGAGAATTGGGATTATCTGGGAGTCAATTCCGGTACCATTATCCTTGATACTGACTAATACGTGGCTGTTCTCTCTCTCTGAGGAAACCAAAATTTTCCCTTCTTTAGTGAACTTTATTGCATTATGCAAGAGGTTGGAAATGACCTGTGTTATTCTGTCTCTGTCTGCTTCTACATAAAGATCATTACTGCCAGGTCCATGTATCAATTCTACATTCTTGCTTTCTATCTGACTTCTTGAATCTCTTATAGCAATTGAGAGTGCCGAGTTTATGTCAAATTTTTCTTTGTTTAGCTTGAGTGTTCTACTCTCGATTCGTGTAACACTTAGTATGTTTTCGGTTAGCTGTTGAAGCCGTTTTGCGTTACGTGTTATTATTTTAATCTCCTCATTGCTATTGCCCAACTCCGATTCTAAAAGCTCCGCGTTTACCAAGATCGGCATAATGGGAGTACGTAATTCATGTGCTGCTATGTTAATAAATTCAGTTTGGATTATAAGTTGTCTTTGAATTGATTTGAAAAAATCTGATGTTATGATTTTCCTTGCTTCGGATTCTCCAGAACCAGCTATGATGGGATCTTGAATAGCTTTTCTGATCATTTCTTCTTCCAAGTTTGTTTCTCGAAGAATTTGAATGAATCTTTCAAGTGCTTCAAGACCTCTGTTGACCCTGATGTTTGCCTCTCTATGAACCGCTTCTTGGTTCAGACGTGTCCTAATTAGATCATGTTTGGTTTGGATCATAGCGGTTGTTTCTTTTAGGTTTTCCCTTACTTGCGCAATTTTCTCACCTCTTTTTTGAAGCATTTCTTCACGACCGTCAAACGCTCTCTTTTTTACACTCTCTACTTGCATCCTGATTTGATCTTGAATTCTTGAAACCATGTTTTCATGTTGAATTATTCTGTTTCCTAGTTTTGTTTGATTCAAATGTTGCCTCCTTTTTTCTGCTGTAAAGCATTGTTTAGATCTCGCATCATCTCTAACTCATTCTTTCTGTAGCTTTCTTCATCAATTATACCATTTTCATAATCCAGGTTTAACTTGACCAATCTTGATTTGAGAATTCGTATCTGTTCTTCTGAAAATCCCTGGTCTGCAAGACGATTACACTCGTTTAACAAAGAGTCGAATGTCAATTTCAGTATGAAAAAGGTAATAAGAATTCCAATCACCTCAACAGAACGAGTAGGGTGCCCAAGGACCGCTCTCATGAATCACGAGTCCCCCGTCTTTATATTTTGATTTCAATTTGCTAATGGCTGCATTGAATTCTTCACGATCCTCTTTGCTTACCAGATAAGCTGCATTCAAGATTACCTGGCTGAGATCCGTCTTCAGCAAACAGCTGTCATCAGACAATTTCGTAAGATGACGATGAATTTCTCCAGACATTTTATCAATCTGTTTTAGCTTTTCGATCTTGATGGCTTCATCCATCTTCATTTTTAGAAAGTAGGCTGTCCCTTGGCTTGTATTGGAAATACCACTCTTTAGCTTTCTTATCTCAGAATTATTTGATAGTTTGCTGCGGCCTTTATCGTTATCAATAATTATCTTGATGCCAAATTCGTCTTTATGCCTTAATTTGGATATCTTTACCGTGAAGTCCTTGTGCGACTTTACCAATAGTTTCTTTACTCCGTAGTCTGTCATCACTATGATTCCAAACCGTATTGGCAGGGAAGTGCCAATTTTTCTTGAAGCCTCTACGACTCTTTGATGCGCAACTATGTTGTCAACGTTTGGCTGCATTTCCTTCAATGGTATCTTACTTACTACCGCGCTAATATCATTGTGAGAGATTGTGTAAACATTACTATCGAATAGGCCTATGTTTCCAAACTCTTCCTTTGCCTTTCCTTCTAGAATGCAGTAGACATACCTTCCATCAACCATGGTTAATGTGATCCCTATCTTTAGAGTTAGATTTCTTTCTAGTAGGTACGGCAGATAATGTGGCCAAGAGGTTGAGCACAATTAGGTCGATATCTGCGACGGAGACTGTTATGTGACCTGCTAACACTGTTCCTTTATCTAATAGTCGGTCAAATACATCCACTAGCGATACATTGTTCAAGTCACCTCTTTCTGACTTTAACAAAGAGGTAATGCTAACATCAAGCTCTCCGTCATTGAGCCCAAATTCTTTTGAAATTTCTGTGATTTTCTGCTTAATTTGAATAAAGGCAAGCCCCAATCGCTCAACTTCTTCTACAGAAAGAGTTCCGGATTCAACTCTTCTTAATGCCTGTCTTTCCAGGATCTGACGCAGCAATTCAACAATAGTTAGTACCAGTTTTGAAAGACCTTTCTGAAGTTTTTGACCTTCCATGTTTACCTTCTGGTTGCTTACAAGTTCCGTTTCGTAAAGAGCTGGGTTTTTCAAGAAACTATCTCCTTAATCCCTTAGATTCAGCATGTTTGACCTCTCTTTCCCATTTCTCCCATGGAAGCTTGATTCCATATCGCTTAGCAGTTTCAAGAGAAGCGATTACAAGATTTATTTTCAGAGAAAGTAAATCAACACCTACTATTGATATTGTGATATCTCCATTTATTACAACTCCCTTATCGAGGATTCTGTCTATCAGGTCTATGATGGTTAATTGCTTTGGCGTTAATGTCTTAAGCGACATTTTCGTTTAGCCCTTCTCGCCTCATTTTGCAGTACCCACATATGCCAGTGTCTTTAAACCAATGTCTTTCACAGAATCCATCAAGATATTTCTCCCCCATGGTTCTGGAAAGATACATCATTAAGATATCTAGCTGGTTTCCACGTTGACATTCTGGACAACGAGTAAAAACCCAACCTTTACTCATGGCTTTTTCCAAGCTCAAGTCATCAAATTTTCCACATACTAAACATACAGCCATTGCTATCCTCGTATTCTTACTTTGGCGGAAGTCCAGGAGGTGCCGCTAGTCCTAATGCAGACGCATATCTTAGAAATGTATCTATGCCCGATATTACAATTCTTGCGCGGATAACGAGTATTTCGATACCTACTAGAGATACAGAAAGATTTGCATCTATGACCAGGCCTTTATCCAATACCCTATCTACTAGGTCGTATATGTTTAGCATTGGTCGATACATTTGCTGTTGTGACATACTCTAATCTTCATCTCCTAGAAGATTCTAGCATATAAGATAGTATGGTAGATTGTTCTCTTTTCTTTTTATAGAACTATATAGAGAAGGCAGCAACCACATTAATTGTAACGTATAGGACCATATGGGCTAAATTTGAGCAGTCTCTTTTTTGATATTAATTTCTGACACTTGTTTAAGATTTCAAGTTGTTTAATATCTGCGATATCTCAACACTTCTTTTTCGAATGGTTATAGTAGTAATCCCAGCTGCGATTGCTATGCGTAATTGGGTTGTGTTTTCCCTTAGTTCACATACGGCCAAGTAAAGTGCAGCTGCAGCAAGTGAAATGGGCTTTTTGCCTGAGAGTTCCGGGTTACATTGTACTGCCTCAAGTATTCTAAGAGCTTTCCTCTCGGCTTTAGCACTCAAGGCTGCCCTCCTAGCAATTTGGGATATGCAATAGGTTGGATTTAGCACCTTGCCGCTCATCTCCAATTCTCTTAGTATGAATTTGTAATAATGATTAATGCTTTTTTTAGTGGCACTTTGAGCAATCTCCGCAATTTTATCTATTGAGATGGGTATGCTCATGTCTTCACAAGCAACGCAAATGGAGGCGCTTACGATGCCTGATATTGATCTTCCTCTTATCGCTCCTTTGTTGAGGATCTTGCGATAGATGTAGCATGCTCTCTCTGCCACTAAAGAATTCAAGCCCATTATTTCCGTGATTCTTCGAATTTCCCCTACGGATTTGTTCAAATTCTTCATTTTTGGATTGCTAGAAATTGTGAATCTGTTGAGCCGTCTAAGTCTGTCAATTTCTGGATCATGAATATGCCTTCCTGTAGCATCTACGTTCCTGTTGCCTATTACAGTAGGCAGGCCTATATCATACATCATAAGGGATGTTGATTCCAAAGCATTTGTCATGCCAGCTTTTTCTGTGATAGATTCTCCGTCACTTGACAAACTATTGCTTTCTCTTACGACTATTCCACACGAGCTACAAATTTTTTCGTCCTTCTCAGCATCTAAAAGGAGCTTTCCTTTGCATACATTACACATGAATTCATCTAGAATACAAAATTGATTATTTGTTACTAACATGATCGAGCATGATCAAGTACTGGTCTTTAAGCTCTTCGCAAGTTACATCAATAATTATTTTCGGTAAAAACTTTTCAGAAAAGTATTATGATTCCAAAATTATGAACAATGTTCTTACAAATATATCCTTCTATTGAATTTCTGTTGGGTTAAGAAAATATTTAGAAACTAACCTTTCCGTTTGCCGTTGGCGCGACCAATTCACTAATCTCGTCATACGAATGTAGGAACTTTATTCCCTTTTGGGTAATTTTGTAAAGTTGTTCGCCTTGTTCATATTTTACTAATTCATTATCTTGTAGGAATGTCAAGTATTCCTTTACTTGTGTATATGATAGGTATGCCTTGTACATTATCTTAGTTTTAGTAGCACCAGCAGACGCTGCTTGTAATATCATCGCAACTATCTCTGTTCTACTACGATATTTCACGTTAATCAATGTGGAATTTAATGATATAAAAATATATTGAAGAATTGTTCTAGAACATTGTTCCTTTTATAGATTTTACATTATATTCAATAAGTATATGTGAATTTTTGTCTAATTGGAGAATTGTTATAGTATTTTCTCTGCATACTTGGATTAAGCTTGAAGATAAGACGAAAGCATGAAAAAATCAAGCATTATAGAAGCAAAGTCGTCAAAAAGGTTAGTTCACCAAAGTGGAAGCATCTTGGGCTTCTTTAAGAAAAGGAAAGGAAATGTGTTCATCAAGTTTGCCAAAGAAGTAGGTGATAAACATTCACTCTGATAACGATGAACTAATCCGTCCTGGCAACCAATTACAATTTTCTTGTTCAGATTTGTGCGTTGTGTAAAGATAAAATGCTATTATCAGAGGGGAACACGATATTTGGAGATAAGTGGTATAATCATTCATGTTGGGAGTCTAGAAAAAAGTCTAAAGACAACACATGTGAATTTATGAAAAACTAATTTTGTAAATCAACTAGTTCTTTTTAACAGTTTAGCCTCAATTTTTGAAATAATTTTAGATAAAATGATTAAATCATATATGATAATAAATACAAGAATCTATGGATAATGCAATGACTAAAATGAACATTCCAAAAGAGCTGATGGAGTTTATTAGACAAGACACCTATTCATTACTCCTCAAGGGGAGTGCTGGAACAGGAAAAACTACTCTGGCATTAACAATATTGCATGAACTAGGTATTAGCAAGAACTGCCTATATATTTCCACTAGGATTTCACCGGAACAACTTTTCAAATATTATCCTTGGCTTGAGGAATTTTTTGGTCAGCCAAAAACATCACAACTATCAGAAATAGAGGAAGTTGATACCGATACTCCAATCTTCGTAGACGCGAGGCTAGACGAACCTGCAGCATTATTTGAAAGAATTACAAACGCATTGATGGATGTAAAATCGCCCACAATCGTCATTGACAGCTGGGATGCAATAGGCATTTTCATGGATAAGGAAGCGCTAATGAATAACGCGCGAGTTCTCCAAACATGGAGAGAAAGATCCTCAGCAAAAATTATCTTTATCGCTGAAGACATAACAGATACTACATTTGATTACCTTGTTGATGGAGTAGTAGAATTACGACTCGCATCCTATGAAGAAGGAAACGTAAGAGAAATTTTTCTCTCAAAACTACGTGGGGTAAGAATAAACAGGCCATTATACATCTTTACTCTTAACAATCGCAAATTTCACAGTTTTGAACCATTTCACCCATCCGACTTTAGAATTGCCTTGGATAGCCCGTCAAAGAAAGGAATTCAATCAAGCGAAAATATACTGAGTGCTTCCTCTTTGGCAACTGGTTACAAAGAACTTGACGGCCTTCTTGGGGAAGGCCTTCCATTAAGAAGCCTTGTAAACCTGGAGCTTGATGCTCATGTTAACGCTAAAGTGGCATTGGTTCTGTTGGGGCCGATTATTTCAAACTTTACTGATACAGGCAATCCAGTCCTGTTTCAACCATTAGATGGAATCGAGTCTGACTATACTACAAAGTATCTGGAATGCTGTATTCATTCAACTAAACGGAAATTAATCGAGCTTTTACCTGCGGGAATTACAAAAGAAAAAGGTACTAAATCACACTATATTCGAAGTCACCATGAGACTGCAAAACAATTGGAATCGATTCAAAAATATGTTATAAAAATGCGAAAGAAGCATGGCAAAAAACATCTATTTACTATCAAGGGACTTGATTTAACCCAATTTAACACAAATGAGGAATATAGAAAGGCCGCAAGACATCTGATAGATCTCATTAAATCAGTCTCAGATGTTTCAATTCTAGTCAGCAGAAATACTCATGATGAATCAAAAGGAAACCTATTTGCAACAGGAGACATACATCTAAAAGTCTTCGAACTTAAGGGAAATCTCTTTTTAAAATCAAAAGTACCATGGTCTCACCTATATGCAATTGTTTTTGAAAAGCATGATGGTTGCCCCGCGATTAACCTCCAACCTGTTATCTAGTTAATGTAGTAGGCCATACCCTACTATTTATAATAGAACAATCCATCATAGTCAGTAATATTCGATCAACTCTCTGCTTTAATTGCTTGATTATTCCCATGAAGAAACTAGGGATTATCTAAAATGAAAAATATCCCGAGATAACCTGATAATTGAACTAAATGCTTAAAATGTAATCAAGGTATCTACCTGCATTGAAAAAAATTCTTGTCGTAGATGACGAACCGGACATCACATCATCAATAAAAAGAGGTCTTGAAAAGTACGGGTTCCACGTTGATGCGTATACCGACCCACAAACAGCCTTATCCGAGTTCACTCCTGGAGCTTATGATCTGTTATTGATAGATATTAGGATGCCAAAATTGAACGGTTTTGAATTATACAGAGAAATAAAAAAGAAAAATGACAATGCAAAGATATGTTTCTTTACTGCCTTTGAAGTTTATTATGAAGAATTTAAGAAAGTATTTCCAACACTTGATGTGAAATGCTTTATCAGAAAGCCTATTGCAATTAAAGATTTAATAGACCACATTAATACGGAATTAAATAATTAAAAGTCTAGGGTTTCAAAACATTCTGGATCTACTAAACCTCGTCAGAAAGGCATGGTGTGAGTGAATAACATTAATTCGAATAATGTAGGAAATTCCAAATCCTTTGAGAGCATCTTTGGTCGGATATTTATTAAATTAACCTTAATCGGGAATTTGTAATTCGAAACGTTTGTAGCGTAGATTGTTATTTAATTGCATTATAGAAGAATGTTACCATATTGTTAAGAAGAACGCATGCGTATTTTTTTTATGGGAAGTGTTCAGATATTCTTTGGCAGTGAAAAACGGAATAACAAGAGAGGGGCTAGAAAAAGGCAACCAATAGAGAATACTGAATCTGGTGGCGCGGTGAACTGGAATGTTGACTCTTTCTCCAAAGGCAATAGAGATAGAATCGAAAATGGTTTGAAAGGCAACGAAAAAGTTATGATGTTTGAAGATAATACGTGAAAGATAGTTTTGTAAGATTGTACGCATATCAATATTTGGTATGATTCTATAATGTTGCATCATGAAACAACAATATCGATCAGAAATGGGCATAATTGCCGATATTTTGAGTGTAACCATGGACGGTGGTGCGCGAGGGGCATTGGCCTCCGTCATATCTAGAAGAGCAAACTTATCCCACTACACACTGCTTGATAAATGCAAGAAGCTCATAGATGCGGGCTGGCTAGAATCCACTAGGAACGATAGAAATCGTATCTTCAGGATTACCGAAAAAGGAAATAAGATTATTTCAAGAATTTCAGCGATTTGAATCTATGGTACAAGCAGTGAACCTAAGATACTAAAAAATTGGCATAGCTTGCGTATATATTTCTGTACTCAGAGGCAGTTACCGCCTTATTCTATATCTAGGTCGGATTGATAATATTTTGATTTTGGAATCATCAGGTCATTCAATTCATTAGATGCGTTCAAGAACTTAAAACCCCTTTCAGTCATCATGTAGATCTGTTTCCCATCCTCGAATATCAACAGGCCACGTTCTTGCAAAAATTTGAGATACTCAGTAACTTGAGCATGAGAGAGATATGCCTTGTACATTATTCTTGTCTTTGTTGCACCAGCTCTGGCAGATTCTAAGACCATAGCAACGATATCTGTTCTACTACGATACTTCATAGCGTGTTTTATAATGAATTACTATTTATAACAATATGTAAGAATTTCCAATTACTTACAACTTGCGTACTACAGGGTAAAATCCACTTATTATCTTCTCAAATTCTCGCCTAGTCTGAAATCAAAGTTTAGGTTTTGTAATGCTGAGATAATGTGATATATGATATTTTAAGGAAGATCTTCTCCGTGCATAGATCTTTGGTATCAATTAGCAATGACGAATTTCAGCTTAAGAGCGAAGAATTATTAGCCAGAGCGTAAAAAGGGTGAAAGATAAAGTCTTAATTTTTTAGTGGAATGATTCCTAGGAAAGGATCTAGTCACCCCCTTCTCTACTATCTCAAGGAATCTTGCAATAGAGTCTTTTTTATTCCGAAATTCTTTCAAATCTTCATTTATTGACTTTATGATGATCCAACTCGCAAAACCAAAAATATCCTTGAGAATCTGGGACAAGTATTCAGGATGAACATAACAGTCTGTCAGATAGCAATGATATTCATTATATAGTCTGTCGACAACTTTTTCATATACTGGTCTTCCCATCCCGAGGAGGGCCCTTTCTATGGCTATGCTTACCAAAGCTCTATGTATCGTATTTGCATCGCAAATCAGCCGAGTTCTTTCTTCATTCCGGAAAGAATCAGCGGCTTTCTCACTATCCTGCACAATGCATCACAATTGTAATATTTAACATCCGCCTAATTCAGGAGGTGGATGTAAATCATTAAACTAACAGTAGCAGGAGCAGGGTTGGATACTATGGGATTAGAATCATGCAATAATGAAAGTAACTGAGCCACTCAGGTTTCAAACTTTAGCTGGTGTAATCGTTCCAAATGTTGTTTAACGGGTGTATGGTCATAAACAAGACAACCTAAATGTTAAGTAAGAAATCGAGCGGATGAACTGGTATGGCAACACTCTTACAATCCGAAAAATTCGGATGGAGAAAGCTTGATGATTCAGACAAGAGATGGATCTTAAGACAGCAACAATACCAATGTAAATGCGGAAAAAAAATTGATATGAGAAATGCTTTCTTCGAGAGTGTACTCCCCTATGATGCTCGTCGTTACGCGAATATTCACGATTTGCATGCCATTTGTTTGGGATGCAATGGACATACTCACAGAGAACAAGAGATGAAAAGACTCCTAAGAGAATATATTGAAAAAATGAAGAGTCACGACAAATCATAATATTTGATATAATCTGAATATCAGGAAATCCTATGCCTGAGCGAAAAGGATCTTTTTATCCTCTTTTCATAAATTCGTTTGAGTAAAAATCCAATAAAAAAACAATGCTTTATTCTTATCTGATATTTTCTACTAGGGCAAGATAAGGAATGGTTGCTGCAAAGTTGGTAGCAGGACCAAATGAATCTGTTCGATCGCTTAAAATTGTGGATAAACCTACACCACTCGAAGCATCAACATCTCTAGCTACACTGCCTGTTACAAAGTCTTGTCTTCCTCCACTGTTAAAACCGCCCACTGCAATTGCAACAGGATGAGAATCCAGTGGATCCATGTTCAAATTTGCTTCCTTTCGTTTCTCAATATGTGCTTTTAATCGTTTAATCATCTCTTGCTCTCTTTCATAATGTATTCTTTTTGCAATGACATAATACAATTCCGAAACGGCTTCGTCGGTTGTAAAGACTTTTTCAAGAATTTCTCGCTTGATACCAATACTTTCAATAACATTCCACATTTCTAGTAATGATACATGTTTCATATTGTATGATGAGGTATGTTGTATATTATTTAGGATTCGTTCTTCTTTACGAGGTTGAAGTCTGTCCGCTTGCTTGGACTTTAGTTCCGCCGCCTTCTCAACAATCCCTTGAAGCCTAGTTGCAGTAGTTGGATCGTTTTCCTTTGCTTGCGGCGTAATTAATTCACCATACTTCGTATCACTGGAAACTTTGGTAGTTACATGTCCTCGTAAACTCGGGAATATTCTTTCTCTGAAAGATAGTTGTTTTTTGTCTTTTTCTGGAATGAATTTTTTTTTCAACATAACTATCTACCACGATCCTGTGAGGACGATCCGAAGTTCATACATTCACCATAAATTATGGCGCCATTCATATAAGTACCGTCTACCAAAGATGGAAATAAGACATTCATATTCTTATTATATCTCAGAGTTGGAAGATCTTGCCTGTTTTTATTATCCAAAGTTTTACGACCGACTTGAAGCTTTTGTCTAATATGAACCAAAATTTCCCCCTAATTCTCTTTTCTATTATTCCTTAGATAGGCAAGCCAGTAAACAAGACCAACAAAGAGACAACCTCCGACAATATTTCCCAAGGTAACTGGCACCAGATTATTCAATACACCAATATAGTCAATATTAGACATATCAACTGTTATTCCGGCTGTTTTCATTGCTGAGAGTAACATGGGGTCATCTTTTATCATAAGTGAGAACGTTAGGAAGTACATGTTTGCTACACTGTGTTCAAATCCGATAGCTACAAAGGCTGAGATTGGGAAAATTATTGCCAAGACCTTGTCACTAACCTTTTTACCACTTGCCGCAAGCCATAGCGCCAAACAGACAAGGCTGTTACAAAGAATTCCCAAGAAGAATGCCTCAACAAAACCAAGACTTACCTTATGACTTGCTATCATCATTGCTCTTATTCCGAACTGGTAGCCATTGTTGGTCCAAGCCTTACTCATATAGAGAATCGCTGCAGTTGCGACCGACCCTAGAAAATTCCCCGCGTATACTAGGATCCAATTTCTTAGCAGCTTGGATGCTGTTATTTTCCTGCTTACAAGGCTCATTATAGCCAAGTGATTACCTGTGAATAGTTCGGCACCTGCAATGACAACAAGTATAAGTCCCATACTGAATACCATGCCTCCAATAATTTGGGTGAAAGGACGAGTCACGATGATCTGACTCGTAGCAAATGTAAAGTAGATTCCACCAAGTGCTATGAATGCACCAGCCGTTATGGCAAGTATAAACGCTGAAAAAGAATTCAGATTTACTTTTTGCACGCCTACCTTCTCCATTTTTTCTGCTATCTCCCTAGGCTGTAATGAATCAGAAGAATTAGAACTGGACGTCATGCTAGGTGTCTCCTTGTGGTTTTCTAGGTTAGAGAATTCTAGACCCTTGTTTCTGATATGGTCTTCATTGTAAAGAAACTCCAAGCCTATGGATTCCGCTATTTCTTTTGCAAAATCCATTATCATTTCGGTCTTGGTTATACCTGTTGTATCGCCAATTCCTCCTTTTCTAATAAACAAATCTTGCCTGTCAAGAATCTCCTTAAGATTTTCATCGTTGGGATACAACTGCTTTACCAACGTTTGTACTTCAAAAAGAGACATTTGCAACGAATTTGCATCTGTGCCGTCTCTCAATGAAGTGTTTTCTCGGTTCAGAAGACTTTCAATTTTTTCCACTAGTACTCTTTCAATACCCCTCTCTCGTTGCAATATCTCCGAGAAAGAATAAGTCGGTATTAAAGAAGGATATGTCTGTTTTTTGTTTTACTCCATTCTTATATACTGACATGACAAAATACTGTGATAATGGCGGAGATTCATAAAAATGAAAGTTCTAGGAATAGATGATAATCCTGACATCAACATGCTTCTTGGAACTGTTCTTACCGCATCTGGGCATGAATTTACCTCTGTAACCGACGGAAGAGAAGGAATCAAATTACTTCAGAAAAACCCATACGATATAGTACTTTTAGACTTGGCAATGCCTGAATTTAGCGGATTTGATGTTTTGGATTCACTAAAAAAGGATGGATTAATTGAAAAACAAAAGATCATTTTATTGACTGCATCGTCAATTACCGATGAAGAAATCAGCGAATTACTAAAAACAGGAGTGCGTTCATACCTTAGAAAGCCCCTTGATATTGACATATTCGTAGAAAAAGTAGAACAGGTTCACAGAGGCAGATGAATGGAAAAACATTGGCCAAATCCACCAAAAAGAACGTGGGTAAGCTACAAAGATCGTCTAAATCCCCAAAAAAGGTCGATAATCCAAAAAAAACACTTGAAAGTTCTCCACTAGAAAAAACAATTGAAATTTCTTCGCTAAAGAAGAGATACCGCATATTTTATGATGAGCTGCCTGGCCTTTTGCGTACAATAGATACGGAGGGAATTATTCTTGATTGTAACAAAGAATATGCAGAAACTTTTGGTTACTCAAAAAATGAATTAATTGGAAAATCTGTCTTTGATTTTCTTGCAAAAGAAGGAACTCGAGCTTTTAAGGATTCGTTTGAAACATGGGTAAAAACAGGTAAGGTCAAAAACAAGCCAGTTTGGTTCCAGAAGAGAGACGGATCCAAATTTCTTGGTCTTGTGAGTGCAAACAACCTTTATGATGAAGATGGAAAGATGATTGGAAGTAATACCGTCATAAAGGATATCACAGAAATACACGTGGCAAAGATGAAGATCGAGGATCACCAAAATGAGGTGAAAGAACAACTGATGCAACTCCAAAAATCAAACGAGCTTCTTCGCACTACCGAAGGAAAATACAGGAACCTTTATGAAAAAACTCCTGCTTTATTGCGTACTATTACAGCAGAAGGTATCCTCACAGACTGCAATGAGGCATACGCAAAGGCTCTTGGCTACACAAGAGAAGAAGCAATAGGAATGTCGATCTATGATCATGCTGCAGAAAGAAGTGCCAAGGGTATGAGGGATAATTTTGAAATTTGGCTAAAAACCCACGAGACTCCATCTTCTGAAATTTGGCTCAAACGAAAAGATGGCAGTATCTTCCCTACTTTACTTGGTGGAACAAGCTTGTATGATGAACATGGGAATTTGACCGGAAGAACGCTGGCGTTAACAGACATGACAGAAATTTACGAGGCAAGAAGAAAGGTCGAAGAAGGCCAAAAACAGTTACAAAATCAGGTAAAACAACTACAAAAAACAAACGACCTTCTTACTATAACCGAGAAAAGGTACAGAACTCTGTATGAAAAAACTCCTGTCTTATTGCGTACTATTACAGTAGAAGGTGTCCTCACAGACTGTAACGAGGCATACGCAAAGACTCTTGGCTACACAAAAGAAGAAGCAATAGGTGTGTCATTCTATGAACATACTGCACAAAGAAGCGTTGAGGATTTGAAAAGTAACCTTGAACAATGGAAGCAAACCCAACAGGTCTCACATATGGATATTTGGATGAAAAGAAAAGATGGAAGTATTTTTCCCGCTCTGCTGACTGGAACAAGCTTACATGATGAGCAAGGAAACTTGATTGGACGAACAGTAGCCATAACAGACATGACAGAAATTTATGAAACAAAGAAAAAACTTGAGGACGATGAAGCTCGAATAAGAGACCAGTATGTGGAGCTCAAACAAGCACACGGCCTTCTTGCCGTAACTGAGCAAAGGTATAGAATTCTGTATGAAAAAACTCCTGTCTTATTGCGTACTATTACAGTAGAAGGTGTCCTCACAGACTGTAACGAGGCATACGCAAAGGCTCTTGGCTACACAAAAGAAGAAGCAATAGGAATGTCGTTCTATGAACATACTGCACAAAGAAGCGTTGAGGATTTGAAAAGTAACCTTGAACAGTGGAAGCAAACTCACGAAGTTTCACTCAAGGAAATTTGGATGAAAAGAAAAGATGGAAGTATTTTTCCTTCTCTGTTAAGTGGAGCCAGTATTTTTGATGAGCAAGGTAATGTGATTGGACGAACAGTAGCAATAACAGACATGACGGAAATTTATGAAGCAAGAAAACTATTAGAAGCGAAGGAGGCCAGAATAAGAGAGCAGTATGAGGAACTAAAAAAAATAGACGTTTCAAAAGAAGAGTTTACCTCGATGATCTCGCATGAACTAAAGACCCCTCTCACGCCAATAATGGGGTGGTGTCAAGCGCTCAAGAACCCAAATATAATGGGCCATCTCAATCCTAAACAATTACAGGCATTAGATGCAATCCTGACAAACGCAGTCAAACTCAAGGATCTGGTCGGTGACATGCTGGACGCTCAGAAACTAGATATGAAGAAAATGAAATTTGACCACAACGATGTTGATGTGACTGAAATGATGACATTTATGGAAAAGAATCTGCAAAGCGCTATGGAGCCAAAGCATATTGGATTTGTCAATTCAACCAAAGAAAACTTGACGCTAAAGGGCGATAGATCTAGACTGGAACAGATATTAAACAATATTATTCTTAACGCAGTTGACTTTGTACCTAATGAAAAGGGAAGAATTGAGATGAGAGCAGAAAGTAAAGATAGCAAAATTCTATTTACGGTCAAGGACAACGGTATTGGTATTCCAAAGAAAAAACAAGATCGTCTTTTCACGCAATTCTATCAACTGGATACTTCTGCGACTAGAAAACACGGTGGCTCTGGCCTTGGTTTGTCAATATGCAAAGGTATTGTTGCCGCGATGGGCGGAGAAATCTGGCTTGACAGTGATGAGGGTAAGGGCGCCACTTTTTACTTTACTATCCCAAGAGTAATTGAAACCACATCAAAGATTCAAGAACAAAATCAATTTCCAACGTTTTGAAAATATAAAGTGGTTTTGCAGATTACAGATAAATTCTCAAGAGCCGTCTATTGTTTAATAAACACTATCACATAATCAGTGTGACTATGCGTAAGAATAATCTAGATAAGAGTAGAGAGGAGCTCATTGCACTATTCTCTCATGAATTGAAAACTCCCTTGACTTTGATAACAGGATGGTGTCAAGTTCTAAAAGATTTTGCAATAATAGGAAAATTAAATCAAGAGCAAGTACATGCAGTAAATATTGTATCTGCTAATGCAATGACATTAAAGAATGAAATCGAAAATATTCTTGATACAAAAAAATTGATGTATGGAGCAATGTTATTTTCATTTGAAAATATAGAATTAAACAAGTTCATCCAAAGAATTATCAGAAGACTCAGACCAGTTACAGACGATAAGAAGATTAGGCTTGTAAATCTATGCAAGAAGAGAATAGTCCTTAGAACAGATGTAGACAGGCTAGAGCAAGTCCTAACCAATCTTATTATGAACGCAGTTGACTTTGTGCCAAAGAGTAAGGGTGTTATCAAAATAGGTATAACCGAAAACAAAGGGAAAGCAGTATTCTCTGTGATAGATAATGGAAAGGGAATACCCAAAAAAATTCAGGACAAAATCTTCGAAAAATTATTCCAAGAAGACTCTTCCTATAGAAGAAAACACTCTGGTCTTGGCTTGGGTTTATTTCTATGTAAGGGCATTGTTGAATCTCTTGGGGGTAGGATATGGGTTGAAAGCAAATTGAAAGAAGGATCGGCTTTTTATTTTACTCATCCGATGAATACAAAAACAAGACGATTTTCTTTACTAAAAAAGATGCGTCCGCTCTAGAATATATGGGTTGAGAGGACCTTCAAAACGATAGCAAATCAAATCAGGCAAATGTTTTTGTTTCAAGGTGTACTATTTTCGTACACACATGGATACATCTAACTATTCGTTTAGAGTTAGATATTGGTCACCCTGGCAAAGCTAGACTGTATTCCATTCACAGAATACATTCCAAATAAGTGCTGGAAGCAAGCCAACTCTGATAGCGACCCAACTAGCACATTATGGGTTACTCTTCCAACATGTACTGAAATCCCCAAAGTAGTAGTTATCAACAAATCGGAAGTAATGGAATTATTTTTCACAAAATTGGGTTCCACGATAAGGATAAAAGATAATTGTATTTGTTATCATAGGAGTAATCTAATCGGAAAAAAGAATCTACAAGCATAATCGTGTTAGATCTTTGCGTGATAATTTTGTCAAAACTAATTATGAAATTCTTGACCCAACTTAGCAAAACTCGTGAATCTTCTGTTTAAATAGGAATATTGAAACAATTGCGAGATGCCATACGAAGAAATCTACTATCAAAGACTAAAAGAGGAAGATCCAGAAGAATACATGAAAATCTGCCTAGACAAGACTAATTCCTGATATCAGGATCTATCTTTTTGATTTTCTAGTTTTCTTTTTGTTTTTGTAATGCCAAGCAAATATTAGAAAACCAATCACACTTGACACGATGGTTCCAACCCCTACAACTGGGGCAATGAAAAAGCTCCCAAGCCATATTCCATTTGCATCACCTATCTCAAGTACTCCTCTTTGTCTTGCAAAAACATTGAGAGAATTACCAACATGATATATTTTTACTTCGTCAGAGTATGTTCCATTGATGTGGATAGTTGCATGTGTTGGTGTTCCAAGTTCTTTTGGAGTCTGTACTACAAATTCAAAGTCAGCCATGCTTCCTGAATCTAAATTACTAACTGAAAATGATTTCTTCCCCGCTAACTCAATTTCTGATGAGGTAAGTGTGAGTTGTATATTCTGAGCATTGGCTCCCTGATTCTTTATTATTCCTTTAATGGAGAACGGTTCACCCGCAAAGACATCACCTGGTGCTTGTATATCGACTGTTAGAATCGGCTTTGATTCAGCGTTTAGCTGAATTGCTTGCGTAAGAGTCTTTTTCATCGACTGAGTCTCAAAGTATCCCTTGACATAATAATTTACTTCTACATTAGCAAGAAAAGTACCATCGGGAGTTTCTTGCTTTACTTTTGCATTAAAGTTATTTCCAAGTGCTGAATCCTTTACTAGCCTGTCTATATGGAAGCTGTTCTGAGAAAATTCTATTTCTGGTGAAGATATTGTAAGGGTAATATTTGATACTTGGTCTACCATAGCTTTCACTATTGAAGATAAAACAAATTCGCTTCCCTGTTTTACCATGTCAGGATAAGTTAGTTCTACCTGCAAGTTAGAATCAGATATGTTGTTTTGGGTAGCAAAGGCTGGAACAAATGAAAGTGATAGAAAAATCACCAGAAAATAGGATTTTCTGAATCTGAACCAGGTTTTCAATTATATCGCTAGAATTACTCCTATTATTTTAGTTACCCTGTCTGTAGATATGCAACTAACTGATGGAATCACGAGAATCCAAAATCAGCCGTTATTTTCTTCCACGCTAATGTTCAGGTACTTGCCAGAACCAGACGGCGTTTTTCCATTACCGATAAAGCTGTGTCTGTATTTGGAGTACAAACCTTTCTCCAAGTCCATTCGTATTTGATCACTATTGATTTTTATGTATCTGAAGAAAGATTTCTTTTGCTTCAAGAATTGTCTGAGTTTCTCATTCGATTCCTCACTTGAAAAATGTTTAGCATACGCTTCCCTCAAATTATCACTATTGCCAACATATCTTCTAGTATATCCACCATCTGTCTTCTTTCGTCCTAGAATTTCGTATACTCCGCCAGCAGATGGAATGGAATCAGCATTATTGGTTACATATTCGACCTTTTCAGACCAAGTTATTTTTAGTGTAGCGTTTACCACGCTTGGATGGAATACTTATATAATAAAAGGGCTTGCATTCGATTTCATTTGCAAAAATTCTTGCATCAAACATTTTCATAGTTTTTATCTGTGTGCATTATCTTGCAAGGTCATGAAGGCAAAGTTCAAGACTACATGTTCTGAATGTAATGCGCCGATTAAAGTTGGTGAGGAAATTTCAAAATCATTATCAGGGAAGTGGGTTCACAAATACTGTGCTCCTGATTCGAAAGAATTTCCGTGATCTACAATAATGCTGACCTGTTCGGTTATCTGCATGCCATCTTTAGCTTATAGTATGATCTCATGTACAATTGTGATCCACGTATTGATCAAGATACCGAATTTGTTTATTTTCTCTTTTGTAATGCGTTAGAGCGCCTCTCTAGTTCTATTTATAATATATCAGTGTTCGAGTTGATTTTCCATGATTTTTTATCATAAGATATGATTGGTTTCAGGTTTAAAAAAATTTAGGCAATCCTAGCCAAGCAGGATTGCTGTAATAATGCCAGCCCCTATCATTGCTCCAAGACCTAAAAACAGTAGGTCAAAACCAATGACCTTTCTGAATGGAGCACGGACCTCCATACTCCATACGCTTGGCTTTTTTATCTCCAGTTTGATGCTCATGTATTGCAATACGCAAAGAAGACAGATAGATTCTCTTCAGCTTAGACCTTTAATTATAAGCTAAGTTGTTGAATAGATATAATGTGGAAAATATGAATTTTATACATAGTCATGGATAATAATATGGTCTTAGAACTAAATTATACGATGTTCGAATTCGAGCCAAATAGAATCTATCTTGTCTCTTAAGATCTTGACATCTATTTTTTCCATGAACTCTCTTTCTATCCTGTATCCTGCAATCTCATTTTCATTGTATGTTGTGTCGGTAAGAGATCTTTCAACATGCGGTACAGTTCCGGACCTCCATTGGCTGATTTCAAATAACCATACAGGATCATCCAAATTAGTAAAAACAATGTCGTCGTGACCTATGAAAAGAACGTGACATTTTAGCAGATTTTCGTATAATTTCATATAGGCAGACATCTGAGCCCTTGAGATAAGTATCCTATCGTCAAAGAATGTTTTGAGCTCAAGTATAATAAAACCACCATTGTGTTCAATTAACCAATCAATGTCAGTCCCTCCTGAGGTTTTCATGCGTTTTGATATTAGGTTACCCAGAATTTCTCTGCTCTTGGCAAATAGTTCGGGATTTGCAATCTTGTACTTTGGCTCGTCTAATTCATCCTTGATATAAACAGGTTTCCCTTCTGATTTTCTGACTTGATTTTGATTATTGCTGTATACGATATCAGCTAGACCATTAGATTTTGTGTCCTTGGACATCGTAACAGGAGTGAATTGCGCCTCTTATAGGTCCACAAAATCAATTTTTAGGAACAAATCGGTCCAAACTTCAATAGAATTCTAGAATTAAACTCTTCACAATTTTGGTTCACATGTACTAGCCAAGCGACCTTGAGTGCTTGTGAGTATGAGGTCTTTCACCTGGAAATTTTCTTCTCATATGACCAGATGGCCTAGAATACAATAATTCTAGAAACCATGCTTCGTGTTCTATCTCCTCTTTGAGTATGTCCTTCGCAACGTCATACGTTGCTGGATCTTTGCCGTAAGTCATCTTGCATACCTTGTTCCAATTTACAATCGCACCTTGTTCTGCCTTAAGACATTTTTCCAAGATTGCCTTTGTGTCAGTTGGATTTGGTGGCAATTGCAGAAACTCACATCCTGACATCTTGATGAAGTCTATAGCGTCAATTGGCAATTTCCCTCCAAGCTCATAAATTCTTGATAGACAAGATTCAAAATGACTGAGATCCTCAAGCCTTGCATCTTCAATTACGCCCTTGAGTGCTTCACCTTCCATTCCAGTGCAATGTGCTCTGAGATTTGTAAAATAATAATAGGCAGTAAACTCAACTGATGCGTTGTAAGCAAGTGCCCTTATGAGCTCCTTGACATTGATGCCACTTTGTTCAAGAACTCTAATGCCCATTACATTTGGTTGCTTTTTTGTCACAGTTACGAATCACACATTCTCAAGAATATAAAGAGATCGCCCGTGCAAAAGTTATGATAATTAGGAACCTAATAATTAGTAACCTTAGTATGGCAAAATACGACCTTAGTAGTGAAACACTGAATCTCCGATGGTCTTCTTCCAATCAGCCCTGATACCGGACCGACCCTTCAACTTTTCTATGTAATTAAAGGCAGACAATCCTGCGGTTGCGCCATCACCACAAGCGGCCACAATTTGCTTGTACGGGATGCTAGTAGCATCTCCTGCAGCAAATATTGCTGGATGTGCAGTCTTGCCACCTTCTGCAATCTCGATTTCGCCCTTTGAATTAATTTTGACCAGGTGTTTTACAAAATCAAGATTTATTTTCGAGCCCATCTCGACGAACAGTCCGTCTACTTGGATAGTTTTTTCTTTTCCTGAATTATCTAATATTGTAACTGACTGAAGATTGTTGTTCCCAGACAAGTACTTGATACTGGACTGCGGTACCAGCTCGACATTTTCCTTTTTTTCAATAGAAGCGATCATATCTTTGTCACCGCCTAAGGCACCACCTTTATAAATCAAATATACTTTCGAAGCCATTCTTGAAAGTAAAATTCCTGATTCCAAAAGATATCCGCCAACTCCAACCGCAGCTGTTATCCTGCCTTGATAGAATGGCGCATCACACTTAGTACAATAATGTACACCTTTGTTTGCAAAGGTAGACTCATTTTGGACTCCCAAATTATTTGGGACTTTACCAGGTGCAAGAACTATTGCTTTTGCGATATATTCAGAACGATTTGTTTTTACTCTTAAACCAGATTCTGTTTCATCAATTTTTTCTATTGTGTCGTAAATCATTTCGCCACCAAAAGTGAGATACTGACTTTCCAAGGTTTTTGCCAATAAGGGACCGCTTGACATTAGCGTTCCAGGATAATTTTCAAGCTTAGGAATGAGATTCAATTGACCGCCAAGGTCTTTAGATATTATAAGACAGGAAACCTTTTGTCTCGCAACAAATATACCAGCTGACAAGCCTGCAGGTCCTGCACCAACTATAATAACTTCGTATTCTTGAACCAACTTAGTTTACAGAAATAAGTGAAGTAAGGTTGTTTATGCCGTCAATATTGTGCAAATCCACGTCTATTGCGCGCTTAATTTCTTGCATGTTATCTGATTCTAGTATAATTAGAATATCGTAAATACCGTAAATAGTCTTAATAGATTTGACGGCTGGTATCTTTTTCGTTTGTTCAATTATATTTTTTTGATGTTTATAATCGACATTCAATAATACATATGCTTCGTTCACACGTTCTTGTCATGAACCATGTTTTAAAAACGTTGTCCAAATTAGTTAATCCGATAAATTTTTTCAGTAAATTTGTGGGATGATGTCCTGCAGAAGAAGTCAAAACTCTTTGGTAATGCCTCTCGATCCAATTTCAATTTTCAGTAAATCGAGTTCTTTTCTTGTTCTCTCAAGTTCTTCTTTCGTCCGAGTGAGTGCTGCCTTTACTACTTCCAATTCCTTCCGAGTCGCTTCATATTTTGCGTTAATGGCTGCTGCAACAGCGCCAGCAGCTTCTACTATTTTTTGTATATCTTCTGCTTTGCCCACAACAAGTTCTTTTTTGCCCACAATGGCAAGTTCCTTTTCTATAAACTCCATCTCTTTTTTAGCATTCGACACTTCTTTCTGTTTTGTTTCTTGTTGCGATTTCAATGACTCAATCTCCAATCTTGACTTTTGTATGGCAGAGTTGAGTCCCTCAAGTTCAGATCTTGCGGAACTAATTTTTGATTGTAATTCATCAAGCTCGTATACCTTCTTTCCCTTTTCAGAATTAATTGAGGATATTTCCAATCTTACCTGTTCGATTTGATCGTTAATTTGTCTAGTCTCCTGTGGACTATATTGAGACGTTACCATTTCCAACTCGGCTTTTGTTGATTTGATATGTTCTAGATTCATATCTCGTTCAGCTCTGGCGGATAAAATTTCAGATTTAAGAGACGCAAGCTCTTCTTTTGCGGTCCTGGTTTGTTGCGTTAAATCTTCCAACTCAGATTTTACTTCGTCAAGCTCTCCAGAATATGAGTCAAGTGTTAGTGCACTTTCTTGGATCTCCTTTCTTAGATCTTCTAGATCCCTCTGATATCCTTCTTTTCCTTGTTGTTGAGGTGTTTTTGACTCTTTTTTGCCGATCTCATTCGATTTTTCAGGTTCCTTTTTTGAACGTCCAAAGAGACCCATCAATATGGCTTTGTTGCTTATGGTAAGAAAAGTATTCCTATCAGTTTATTCGTAAGATAAGGCAAAATGGTTCATCTTCTTTTCTTCAAAAAGCTAATGTAAAAACCAATCCCTCCGAGAACAAACCCCAGTATGATGACGACTAAACCTCCTACGATGTTTTGCTTAAAGTATCCTGGCGCAAAAATAAAAATCAAGATTCCTATGGCGATTAGTACCATTCCACTTCCTTTTGGTCTATTGTGCTCGCTATGAGCCATATCTATAGATATTCTGAAATTGTAAGGGCTACCTTCTTCCTTCCTATGTCACGGATGAATGGTCCTAATTTTGGCCCTCGGTCTGATGCCAAAATTATTTGATACAATATCCTGAAAAAGTCCTTTGGCTGAACTCCATTGTTCTTTGCAATTTGATATATCATGTTTTGAAGATCAATTGGCTCATTTTCAGAAGATAACACGCTTGCTAACTCTGACAGCGCCTTCTTTGATATATCATCCATTCTGACCTCAACCTTTGTCGGTTTATCAAAATCATCAGCATAATTGCCAGCTAGTGTGATGAGTTCCTCGACTTCGGGAGACGATTCTTTTATTGTGCCATATTCGATAAGCTTCTTTGTAACTCTTGATATTCTATCCTCCCTGAATATCTTGCATAATTGAATTAGCAATCTGTAGTTAACATATGGCTTCGGACTTTTTGGAGGGTTTAGAAGGTTGCCATACTCGTACAGACCCTTTGTCTTGATAGTCTTCATCTCGTTATCTAGTTTTATTTTTCCAAAGTAAATATTCTCAAGCTCGTTGTATTCATCCATCAAAACAGGAATGTCCTCAAAACCAATCTCTCGAGTTCCAGTAATTCTCTTGTATAGTAATAGGAGAATAGATTTTGGGGTGCCATATCTAAGCCAGGCTTGTGATGTTAGAACATTTCCCAAAGATTTTGAGATCTTCTTGCCACCTTTGTCAAGAAACATCTCGTATTTTACATGAGTAGGATGTGGAAATCCCAATATCTCATCAGCCACCCAGTCGTTTACCTTAACTGAGTCCATGATGTCTTTGCCGTATGCTTCAAATCGTATGTCAAAGACTTGCCATCTGGCAGCAAATTCTACCTTCCATGCAAGCTTACCGAGATCCCTTGTGATGTCAGCAATTCCGTCATGTCCGCATCCTGGTATGACCTTCGAACCGATAGTGGAACCATTGCACTTGTACTTGATCTTCTTTTCACCAGGCAAGTATTCGTAGGCTATCGCAGTATACAATCTTCCACAGTTTGCACAGACAGGAAAGTAAGGTAAGACGTCTTTATATTTTTCCTGACCTACCATCTCGGCAATTTTTTCACCAATTTTTTTGCTGTTAACTAATATGGTATGAATCTGTTCTTTCAATAGTCCCTTTCGATAGGTGTCTATTCCGCGCTCAAATCGGTACTTGATGCCAAGCTTGTCGAGACCATCAAGAAGAATGCTACTCATGTGAAGCCCGTAAGAATCGTGGCAATCAAAGGGATCAGGAATGAGAGAAACAGGTTTTGCAATGTGCTCGTTCAGCCAATCTGGTAATCCTTCCGGAATTTTGCGAAGTCCGTCCACATCGTCTGAATACGCAATCAATTCTGATTTGTATCCAAAGTTTTCAAGAGCAAGTTTTACCCCATAAGCTCTTACAGCGTCACCTAAACTTCCAATATGGGGAATTCCTGATGCCCCAAGGCCACTTTCTACTGTGATAAGAGAAGTATTTCTACCAAGAGCCCTTTCTCTCTCCAGAAGCTCGTGAGCGAGCTTGTCTATCCAAGTTCCTTTGCCTATGATTTGCTGTTCTTCCATTATGCCAATTCCTTTGACATGTATGGACCTAGGGGCAAGTATCCAAGTTTTCTATAATATTCCCTTGTGCCAATCGCACTTATTACCAACAATCTCTTTGCGTCATATTCTTCTTTAGAAACTCTCTCAGCCTCTTTCATCAATCTTTTTCCTAGACCTAGATGTTGTATGCTGTTTCTATTACGCTCTCCTAGTCTAAGAGATTTGCCATAAACGTGAAGTTCTCTCACAACGCATACGTTATTCGTAACCTCTTTTCTATGAGCGTTAACACTTGGTTTTCGTAGCCTCAAAAATCCAAATATTTTATCTTTTGAGTCATCATATGATAAGAAGATTTCATGACCACCCGACGATTCATAATCATCTCGCTGCAGTTTGATATCGTCAATATTTACTGGATCTTCTAATAACCCCGCTTCTCTGCACCTAATACATTTGCAAGACAAATTCTGTTTGTTGAGGCTCTGCTGAACTATTTGCCTTAGGTTGCCAAGCTTGGGGCCTGCAATTATCTGTTCAGAAGATATTTCTCGTTGCAGTCTCATTATTCGCATCCACCTTGGAATCATTTTCTTAATTTCGCTAAGCACCCTTATCATATCGTCCTCGGAATAGGGTGTGAACTTGCCTTCTCTATATGACTGGTAAAGTGCGGTATTTTCTAGTATTAGAGTGGGATAAATCTTGAGCATATCAGGTCGGAAAGAAGGATCAGAAAAGAGTTTTCTGAAATCCTCTATATCTTCTTCCGGGCTCATTGTAGGAAGTCCAGGCATCATGTGGGCCACAATTTTGTAACCTGCATCCTTTGATATTTGAAAAGATTCAATCACATCATTGAAGGTATGTCCCCTGTTAACAATTTCATAGACTTTCTCGTGAAGAGTCTGAACTCCGATCTCAACTCTTGTTACTCCATACTCTAGCATCCAATCAACATGTCGCTTCTTACAATAGTCAGGTTTTGTCTCTATAGTAAATCCAACATTTCGTATGTTGGCAGTTTCATTATTTTTCTTTGCACATTCTATATCAGGTGAATCAAATCCATTCAATGCGTCAAAACAAGATTTGATGAAATTAGTTTGATAATCACGTGGCATGAAAAGAAATGTTCCTCCAACAATTACTAATTCAAGCTTGGTACTGTCATGTCCATAAGATATTAGATGCTCGAGTTTGTCAAGAATCTGCTTTTTTGGATCGTAGTGATTTGCTATCGCATTCTGTGTTGAAGGTTCTCTGCCCGTATAGCTGTTAGGCGTATTGAATTCCACACCTCCAGGACAATAAGTACATCTTCCATGAGGACATGCATAGGGTTTTGGCATTAGCGCAATTACAGCTACTCCAGATGATGTCTTGACAGGCTTCCTTACTAATGCATTCTGTAGTTTTTCAAAATCAGAACCACTAACAGATGCAAGTATCTCATAGTTTCTTGGTATCCGCTCCAAAGAGTATTTGATACAGATTCGCTTAATCTCTCTCTTGACGTCCTTGTTTGTGGGATTGTTAATGGAAAGAAGATTTTGGGAAATCTCTTTACAAGCATATCCAAAGCTTATCTCTGTGCGTTGCACTACTTGTTAGAACAAATTTGGGTATTAAATCCTAATCTAGTGTCTAGGATGATACCACTTGTACGGTTCGAATCGAAGCGATTTCGTTATCAGGTACATATCCGAACCAGCAAAATCTTCATGGAGTAACTATGTTACGCAAGGTATTTTGTAAGCGAATCCCTTTAAATTCCAAGAGCATGATAAGATGACGGTAGGATACGTGGCAGTTCACTGTGATACTGGTAAAGAATTGCATGTATTCGAGCGCATAACTGATATTCGCATAGTCAGAGAAGCAAACATCGTGATAGGGCTTTACGACATTATATGTAAAGTCGAAACTGATAGCACAAAAGAACTAGAAGATGCAGTTATGAGGATAAGAAAGATTCCACATGTACAAACGACAATGACTCTACTGGTCTTCTAGTTGTTAGACTATGCTATCCTAAGAGAATCAACGTAAACGCCCCTTTTTTCTATGATTGAGCCTACCTGCCTGCTATGCAGTCCATGTTTTTTGAAGATCTCATCTATCCGTTCTTCTTCCTCTTCTGGGGAAATCAGACAAAAACCTATTCCCATATTGAAGGTCTTGTACATTTCCTCTTTTTCCACATCCTCATTTTCTATTATCTGGAATATCTCTGGAGGCTCAGGCAAATTATCTAGCATGTAACCTATCTTTTTTAAACGCAAAAGTTTCGTAAAGGAGCCGCCCGTTATATGCGCGAGTCCATGTATATCGCATTCGCTTAAAGCTTCAAGAACTGGTTTTACATAAATTTCGGTGGGTGCAAGAAGTGCATCTCCCAATGTGCCGAGTCTCTTTATCCTGTGTCGTAGCGAGTATTTTGGCAGCAAAACCTTTCGGGCAAGCGAGTACCCATTAGAATGAAGTCCACTACTTTTTACACCGATTATTACATCGCCAGGAGTTATCGCATCTCCAAGTATCATATCCTGCTTATTGAGAATGCCAACTACCGTTCCAGCCAAATCAAAGGAAAAATGCTTTTCTGACATAAGATCAGGCAGAATAGCTGTTTCACCTCCAACTATGGGCACTTCAGCTTTTTTGGCACCTCTTACAAGTCCCCTCACTATTTGTTTGAAGATTTCTTGATCATTTCTGTTTGCCGCAATATAATCGACGAATGATATTGGCATGGCACCAGTACATATGATATCATTAACATTCATCGCAACACAATCGATGCCTACAGTATCATACTTTTTCATCATTTGTGCTATGATAACTTTGGTTCCCACCCCGTCCGTATGAGTAGCTAGTAGCTTACCCCCTGGCATTTCTACAATGCCCGCATAATGTCCAAATCCAGACATTGTTTTAACTCTCTTTTGTAGCTTGTGAGTGGATGATATGAGCCGTCCTATAGTAGCCTGACTCTGCCTTATTTTCTTAATGTCTATGCCAGCATCTTTGTAAGTAATTCCCAATGACTCTGCTGCTTTTGCTCAAGATAAAAGAATTTTGTGTCACTGTAAAGTGGGCTAAATGCTCTTCTGAGTAAAAAGATCTAGCATTGTTCTTCCCTTGTCGGTTATAAAATAAACCATATTTGATCCCATTGGTTCTTTTCTTACGAAATTATACGTTATACACAGATGTAGGTAGTTTAGGAATGATCTCTTCATTCTAATATTAGATTTTACATACAGATTTGAGAATGTCATTGCGCTGCATTTCAATTGATATAATAACTTGAGAATAGATATTGTACTAAAATCACGGGCTCTAGCCCTTACTGCATCTAGCACCTGTTCGTCTCTTTTTATGATAAAGTCGGAAAATTGGTCCGCTACCTCTATTGGTATGTAGGTCATTCTTGTTTTCATATTACAGTAATGGTACGGTATTGTACCTTATTAATTGTAACGGAAGAATTTTTTGAGCTGCCCAATAGCTTTTTTGAACTAATACAATTTGTTTTTATGCATGATCTTCTCAATTCTCACATGCATAGCGCCTTTGTTCTTATGAATGCAGAGCTTGGCAAAGAGACTCAGATTGTAAATGAACTCAAAAAAGTCTCGCATGTAAAGGAAGTTTATCCAGTATACGGTGTTTATGATGTCTTGATGGTTATAGAGTCAGATTCAATGGAAGCGTTACGTGAAACTATTACGAGCAAAGTTAGAAAATTAGATGGTATCAAGTCCACTCTAACTATGATAATAGTCAAAGATCAATAATTTTATTCGTGGAGCTAGACGGCTGTATGTAGTTTGTTTCAAATCTCTGTCTTTACACGAGACCCTTTTCCTAAATTTAGCTGATCATCACAAATAATAGAATATGACTCGGCAAAGTAGGAGGTTGGCAGATAATAACGCTCTTCTTCTATTAGGATGGCTTGGAGAACTTGTCTTGGCCAGCTGGATACTATCGGAGGGAGCAGAACATCTCTCAGAAAGATGGGGTGGAAGATTCGTGGGTCGAAGCTTACTTAGTATAGCTACTACGCTGCCAGAAATTGGTATTGTAGTAGCTGCAGCAAAGGACGGTGCATACGGCACTGCAATTGGGTCAGCACTTGGCAGCAATTTGTTCATGATGACATTAGGATTGTCAATAATGTTAATTATTGCGACAACCAAACTTTCCAAGGCTCCGCAAAAATTCATCGACGTAAGAGAATTTAAACTCGACAAAATTCTTCTTGTTGTCACAGCCATTGCAGGTGCAATTATGTTTGTTGATGGTTATGATGTCGTGGATGGCATTATATTTACAGGACTGTTTGGAGCGTACCTGTACCTCGCGTTCAGAGAAATGAAAGGAGAAAAATCCCTCAAACCACTTGAAGCTGAACTTCATAATGATCATCTCAACAAGAAGTCAAAAAAACACTTTGCACGTTCAATGATACTCTTTGTGGCAGGTACTATTGGAATTTTTGTCGGAGCGGAACCATTCGTTCATTCACTTGGAGGAGTCTCTTCAGACATGGGAATTTCGGTTGTAGTTTTGGCAGTAATTATTAGTCCACTAGCAGGGGAAATGCCAGAAAAAATCTCGATGATTCTTTTAGCAAGAAAGGGAAGGGAAGGCGTTTCAATTGCAGTTGCAAATGTTCTAGGCTCAAAAATCCTAAACAATACTTTGCTACTTTCTGTAGCGATTTTTGCAGCTATGAGCTACAAGGGATTTACCGCAAAGATTCCAAACACCTCTCTCTTAGAAGATCAGATGATACTTGTTACTGTAATCACTATTATTGCATTAGTACCAATGTTTAGAAATAAACTAGATATAAAATCAGGTATTCTACTACTGGTTCTTTACGCAATTGGAATCGGATTCCAGTTTATTCTTCCATCTTTTTAGATTGGAGTTGCTTTGATAAAATCAGCCTTTATGGATGGAGTTATGCATGGAAGTGCATTCCATTGAAGAACATTTCGTGAATCATTGCCTACCGACGATATATTCTGAAGTAACGTTGGCAGATTGTGTACTATCCTTACAGATTTGCCAGGGCACTTGATCTTACCATTTTCTATTATCCTGATTCCACTTCTTGCAGTGCAAGAAAAATCGCCACGCTCTGGGTTAACTGGATATGTGTACCACAGTCTCCCTACGAGAAGACCTTTCTTTGTTTCACCTATGATCTCCTCTTTTTTCACACTTCCTTCTTTTATTCTTAAGTTGTGCGGAAGCGGTATTGGTATCGGGTGAGCATCTCTTCCCATCGGAGAACCCATTCTTGTAGCATTACCACTTGACTGAGTACCCTCCTTGAAAGCATGAAATGAGTCTGAGAAAGTATTAGAAAAGATTCCTGACTCGATAAGATACTTGGGTGCAGTAGGCATTCCCTCATCATCAAATGGCTTACTTCCTATTCCTTCAGGGCTGTGTGGATCATCGATTAAGCTAAGTTCTTCAGAAGCAATTTTTTTCCCTAACTTATCTGTGAAGCAGCTTCTCTTCTCGGAATATGTCTTAAGACTAAAGTTTGAAGCAAAAACAAAAGCTAACATATCACCTACCGCGTACGGCTCAAAAATTACAGTGTAAGTGTCAGATGCGCAAGTTGCAGGATTTATTGAATTCATACACATTTCAGAAGCTTCTCTTCCAATAATTTCAGGAGAAAATGCATCAAGGGTTCTTGAGCAAATTGCTCCGATTCCACTAACGGGACTAGTTCCGCTATCAGAATCGGCGTTTATAATGCCTGCAATGTATGTTGATTTTTCTGAGCAATTCAATCCACGAGTATTCATAATTTCAAATTCTTCTGAAACTATATTTAGCGAACCCGAAATTCTTGTTATTTGCTTGTGCATAGCAGAATTTATCATAGTATTTGCGATGTCAATTGCTTGAGAACCAGAAATTTTATCAAGTCTCTTGTCGTATGTCTTTTTGATTTTTCTGTACTTGGACGTAAAAGGAAGAGATTTCCAAAATGTTTTCGGTTGAACAAAGGACTTTATCTGCAAGGCCCTCTGGAAAATATCATCCTCAGAATCCGATATACTTGCTCTTGCTGACAATATCTTTTTCTTATCGATTATACGTACGGCAAGACCTTCCTCGTTGTTCTGTTTTGTCTCAGCTATCTCAGAGTCTGTTATTCTTACCGTAGTTATCTTTCTGCGAATGAATACGGTTTCACATTCGTCTAATTGCAAACTTCTGGCTTTTCGTAGTATGCTTTCGCATTTCGACAACTAGCTTCTCCTGCTACTTTTGTATCTGTATCTATCTAGTTTAATTAATTCATGGTATGACCCAAACTTAGATGCATCTTGGATTTCGTCTAATGGGTCTTCATGCTCATCTGAGCTAAAGGTCTTGATAATTTTGTAGGAAGTTGTTCGTTGCACAGGAATCCTATCCGCTTGCCTAATCAATCTCCTTATCTCTTTTGGTTTTAATAGTTGGCCATTCAGTGCACCTGCAGCAGTAGAGATACTCTCGTTGATGAGGGTCCCTCCGAAATCATTTGCTCCCCATGCAAGCAAGAGCTGTGCCATGTTTGAACCCTCCTTGACCCATGAAGTCTGTATGTTGTTTATGTAGTTATTTAGCATAATGCGCGATATTGCGTGCATTAATAGCACGTCTCGTCCATCAGCACCACTCTTCAAACCTGAGTGCAAATTCTGCTTGTACATTGGTGCCTCCGAATGAATGAAATTCAAAGGCACAAATTCAGTAAAACCGCCCGTTTCCTTTTGTATGTCACGTATAAGTTCTATATGTTTTGCTCTATCCTCTGGCGTTTCAATATGACCAAACATTATTGTTGATGTTGAAGGTATGCCTATTTTGTGTGCAGTCTTAATGACTTCGATCCATTTCTTAACACTAATTCTTCCAGGTGAAATCTTATCACGGATAGGCTGATTCAGAATTTCAGCAGCAGTACCAGGTAGAGAATTCACACCAGCATCTTTTAATAATTTCAAGTATTCTTTCACGGAGAGATTTGATTGCACAGCTCCGTAAAGTACCTCCTCTGGAGAAAAGCCATGAATGTGAATATCTCCTACTTCCTTTTTGATTGCACGACAGATGTTCTCATACATATGTCCATCCATATCTGGTGGAAGACCAGCTTGAACACAAATCTCTGTAGCGCCAAGGGCCCTTGCTTCCTTTGCTCGTCTGACTATCTCATCTATAGGTAGAAAGTATCCCTCCTCTTCACGAAAATCTCTGCTGAAAGCACAGAATCCACATTGCTTTATGCATACATTGGTAAAGTTGATGTTTCGGTTTATCACGTAGGTTACCACATCTCCAATTCTTCGTTTACGAAGATCGTCTGATACCATTCCAATTAAATGAAAATCAATCCCTTTTGCGTAAAACAATCTGGTGGCCTCGCTTGCAGAAACTTCCTTTTCAGATAAAGCCCTGTCCAATGTTTCTGCGATTAGAGGATCTGACTGTCTTAACAATGAATCAAACGTTGATGATTGTATATTCATTTAAGGTACTCGCCTTTTACAAGTCCATCGAAATCAGCCATTTCCATAACTCTGGATTTCAAATCAGAATTAACATATGACAAGAATTCAGGATAAACCGGAAATCTTGCCCTTAGCTCGAAACCTGCATTGGCGCAATTTTTTTCTACAGACTCAATTGATGGCCAAGGAAATTCCGGATTCACATAATCAGGAGTAATTGGAGAAATCCCTCCCCAGTCATTTATTCCCACGGAAAGGAAACCAGAATAAGAAATCGGAGAAAGGTTTGGAGGTATCTGAATATTCATTTTCGGCATAATTATTCTCGTTAGTGCAACGAGCGTCTTGAAATATCTTTCGTGTGGACCTTGATTATTCTTCATGGCAGTATCAGGTTTGGGCTGAAAGTTCTGCAAGATTAGTTCCTGAATATTACCAAATTTCTTGTGGATATCTCTTATAGCATAGATCGAGTCAATCAATTCAAATGGACTTTCTCCAATACCTATTAGGAGTCCGGTGGTCATGGGTATTCCAAGTTCGCCCGCATTTTCTAAGACTTTGATTCTTGCTTTGGGGTTCTTACTTGGTGCAAATTCATGTGGCATCCCCTTCTCAGAAAGTCTTTCGACAGAGTTTTCAAGCATCAAACCCAGACTTACATTTGTTTTTTTTAGCTCGTTCATCTCAGCCTTTGTCAGGTTGCCCGCGTTAGTGTGTGGGAAGAGTCCAGCGGTTAGTGCTATTTCTGATGCATGTGCCAAATATTCAGCAGTACTAGCAAAGCCATTTTGTTTTAGCCAAGTTCTTGCTTCTTGGTACTTCTGTTCTGGTCTTTCGCCTGTGACAAAAAGGGCCTCGGTACACTTGTACTTCCTACCAATTTCAACTAAATTCTGTATATCGTATTTTGACATCATGGAGATCTTTGTTTGCGTTGGTTCTGATTTGTAGGTACAGTACGAACAAGTGTCCCGACAGAGGTTAATCAGATTAAAAAATACTTTTCTTGAATATGTAACTTTACGTCCTTTGTTTTCATTTCGTAGAAACTCGGCCGCTTTGCATAGCTCCGAAGGATCTTTTTCTGCGTCTTGATAAATCTGGTATGACTCATCCGTTGATGGCTCTCTTCCACCCATTAACTTGTTTAGCAATTCAGAATTTAGGATGAGTTTACTCAACTAGTCATGTAGCTTAAGCAGTTGTATTTATGCTTGTACTACTGAGCTCTATTGGGTCTCTCTTGCAAGATTAGGTTTACATCCATAGTCTTACCGTCTCGAATTATCTTTAGTGTAATTGTATCGCCGATAGATCTCTGATCCTGCAAGTAATTGAGAATATCTTCAATTTTTTCTACAGAATTTCCATCTACCGCGATGATCATGTCACCGCCCACTTTGTACTTCACTCCGTCAATTGTCTTGATTTCCTTGTATCCTTTCAAACCAGCTTTTGCTGCGGGACTGTCAGGAACTACATCTTGGATTAGAAAGCCATTTTGGACAGAAAGTTCGAGGGTACTTGACAAGTCAGGATCTATGCTGGTACCGGATATTCCAAGCCAAGGATGTTTGTAGTGCCCGTCCTGTATGAGAACAGGAACTATTCTTTTCATAGTGTTTGAAGGGATTGCAAAACCTATACCTGAGAACTCTCCTGTGCCTGATTGAATCGCGGTGTTGATTCCAATTACATCGCCTTGCATGTTAAGCAGTGGACCACCAGAATTACCTGGATTTATTGCAGCGTCAGTTTGAATAACATTGGGTATTGAAAATGAACTAGCGTCAGGGGGTGTTAACAACCTGCCTAGCTGACTAATTATTCCAGACGTCATGGAGCCTGTTAATCCAAAAGGACTCCCTATTGCAGCCACTTCGTCGCCTATTCTAAGCTTAGACGAGTCTCCAAGTTGTAGTGGATGAAAAATTTCGGGGTTGGCATCTACTTTGACAACTGCAAGATCTGCAAACGTATCCGTCCCGATAACTTTGGCTGAATAAGATTGTCCGTCATGGAATACAGCTCTAATCGTCAGGGCATTACTCACGACATGATTGTTTGTTATGATATGGCCATTAGTATCGTACACAATTCCAGAACCAATGTCCCTATCAATTGAAGAATCATTTGATTTACGAACTATTATCTGAACTACCCCTTCATCAGATTTAGCGAACAGATCAGCAAGATTTAGTGAACCTTTCAAATTCGGATTAAATTGATTGATGATGCCATATGTCGTGTCTGGCTGGTGTGCGGCATCGGTCTTTGCGGGTGCTAGGACAAATATGAGGACTAGTGACATTATAATCACCCCATAAACTCCACCCAAGATGGCAGTAGTCTTGTCCAAGAAGCTAAAGGTACCTAGGTTCCTGTATAATTCTTACTCACAGACTAATGGGGTTTTGAATTGTGTCTACCATAGAATAGATCCTTCCTCTCCAACTAACGGCATCGTTTCTTTTTGCGTACAAGATGCCACTTGCAAATCCAGCTATTATAATGGTGCTTCCAACAGGAGCCAGCAAAGCATATCTAATTCCAAGAGAGAGCCCTTTCTTAGCATCAATTACGCTTGCTATATAGACAAGAATTGAGGTTACAAGTGAAATTCCAAAGAGGCTGGTAAAAGAAGAAGAAAGGGTCGCAAAGCTACCCGAATAAACCATGATCAGAAATGGCATAAATAACAAGAAAAGAACTGCAAAGAAAATACCTATAGCCGCTGCTCTGGTCTGGAGATACAGTGGAATCATTAGTCGTTTCAATGCATTCCAGAGTGTAGTCCAATCTCTTGCCCACACTGCTTCAACCAAGTGTTCGCCGCGTACCATCTTCATCTTGAAGCCAGCCTCTTTTACTTTCTTACCCAATGCTCCGTCCTCAACTATCTCGCTTTTTACCCCCTCGTGAGTTCCGACTGTTTCGTATGTCTTCCTTTTGATAATGTAGAAACTGCCAAAGAAATACCCGGTTTTTTTAGAAGAATCATTCACACGAAGAGCGGAGAATCTTGTATGCAAGAATGTCGATAATACAGGTAGAGTAATCCTAGTCCATCTGTCAAGACAAAGCAATTTGGGAATTACAGTGAGGGCATCCAAACCCTCGCTCATCATATGATCCACTGCTAAAGAAACTGTTCTTTTTGAATGAAATGTGTCGGCGTCAGTGAATAGTAACAATTCCCCTGTTGTTTTCTTGAAGCCTTCCATACATGCCCAATTCTTGCCTATCCAATTTTTTGGTTTAGGTTCTGCAAGGACATAGGTGAGATTGTTAGTCTTTTGGGCAACTTTCTTTATGATTTCACCTGTTCTATCATCTGATCTATCATCAGTTGCAATTATCTCATAGTCCTCATAGTCCTGTTCTACTAGGGATTTTAGACATCTTTCAATAAATCTCTCCTCGTTTCTAGCAGGTAAGATAATAGATACTTTCGGTTTTACGTGAGGCTTTGAATCGAATTGATCCAAAAAGGGAGAATCACGAAATGTAATCCACATAGACCTTATCAATAGCATCCATGTCAATGCAACACATACTAGTATGGCTGATAGAGCATAGTTGATTACGTCCAAAACAAGATACACTGAATTACCTCTCGGTTTCTTGTTTTATGCTTTGGAGGGCCTGTTCTGTGCCACTTTGGATGTGCTTCTTAATCATCGCAGTAAATATCCCCATCATACCAGAGAGTTTAATGTCCCAGGAAACATCAACTCTAGTCTTATCGCCCAAGGTAATAGCAGTAATTGTCTTTGTTCCATCGATAATTCCCTTTGTAAATTCAATGTGAATTTTTTCTTTTGGGTAAATTGTTACCGTTTGCATACACTTAGAGTCCTTGAAGGCTATAGTAACTTCTCGGTTAACGACATTTCCATCCCTTGATATGTTCCTTATTTCCTTGGTGCCCTTCCAAAATTTCGGTTCTGAGTCAAGATCAGATATTATGTTCCAAACTTTATCTAAAGTAACGTTGATTTCAACTGAAGCATGAATCTGAACCATACGTAACAATTTTTGTTTACATATTTATATTGTAACGCAAGTGCGATAAGATTCCGAAATCAATTTTAATGCCAGCAAGTCAAGTGATATGTGACTCAAGTAACGTATGATGATTTTGCAAAACTGGACCTGCGAATAGCGAAAATAATGCAAGTTGAAAAAATTCCAGGAAAATCTAGGATTGTAAAAGGTGTTATTGATTTAGGGGCAGAAAAGAGAGAAGTCATAATTGGCGGCGCGGAATACTATCCGCCAGAAGAATTGGTAGGCAGAAAGGTTATTGTAATAGCGAATCTGGAGCCAAGAAAGATTGCAGGAATTGAATCAAACGCAATGCTTCTTGCAGCAGATCTCAACGATAAGCCTTATTGGCTTACCGTTAACGAAGATGTGCCAGTTGGTACCAAAATAAAGTAAGATGATGATATACAGTGATCTTTCTTAAGTGTAGAAACCTACACTCCAAATTAGATTTTGAGATTCTTTGTTATAGTACTTTTCTTTGAAATTATTTTGCCGGGATTGAGGATATTTGTAGGATCAAAAAGATTCTTTATTCTCTTGAAAATAGAATATATCTCATTACCATATTGCAACCTTACAAACTCAGATCTTGCAAGACCATCGCCATGCTCTCCTGTTATGCAGCCTCCGATACTTATTACACCTGAGAAGAATTCCAATGCAATTTTCTTGATTAGGCGTTTGTCCTTGCGTTTTAAGATGGGTCTAATGTGTAGATTCGCATTTCCAGCATGACCATAGATAACTGCCCTCAAATTATATTTGGATACAATCTTATTTATCAATTCTAATAGCAACGGGAGCTTTTCAACCGGAACCGTCGCATCTTCAATCAAAGTTGGCATGGTTTCTTTTTCGGAAATGCTTCTAAGGCTGTAAGATAGAGCTGAATTCCTAAAACTCCACCATTTTTTTATAACTTTTTTCTGTGTGATTGTTTTAACTATTCTGCCAGTTGTTATGCTTCTAATCCTCGCCATGTTTGCTGATATATTATGATCAAATTCAACAAATACCATACATCGGCTACTATCAGATTTCCCAATTTTGATGTGTCTTGCTACATTATTATCTATTATCTCAACTGCAGATGGTTTTATCTGAACAATTTTAGGAACATCCACTGCAGCTTGCATAAGTGTCTTGTATGATATTATGATAAGAATATTATTTTTGGGAATTGGGAATGTCCTCAATTTAGCTGAAATGACTACCCCTAATGTCCCTTCAGAACCAGCGATTAGTTTTTGCAAGTCGTCTTTAGAGTTGATTTTGTCAATTCTGTAACCGCAGGAATTTTTTGAAACGTGAGGGAATTTCTTTCTTATTTCAGGCTTTATCAATTCGAGAATCTCTTTTGAAATCAGTTCTTGAGCAGGCATTGTTATTAATTTGCCAAAGGCCGTTATCATTGTGACCTGAATTAGGTTATCTATGATGCTACCGTATTTCAGTGAATGTATGCCACTTGCATTTGTAGCTATCATGCCCCCTATGGTACAAAAGGGTCCAATTGACGGGTCTGGTCCCAAAAACCTTCCGTGCTTTTCTAGCTCTGCGTCTAGACGTCCTTTGAAAACTCCACTACCCGCTTCCACGTATCCATGACCCACCCTGATTTTATTGAGATGCCTCATGTCTAGAATTATACCTTCTCCTAACGCGCTTCCAACAAGTCCTGTACCTGCCCCACGTGGGGTTATGGGAATCCTGTTTTTTGCTGCAAATTTCACAATCTTGATAACATCGTATTCGTCTCTCGGAAATGTAATTACCGCCGGTTTCAGGAAGTACGAGCTGGCATCAACGGAATAAAGACGCCTACTCCCATCATCCCATAATGTTCTGCAATCTACAACCTCAGATAGTCTCCTGCCGATCTCAGTTGCTTGCATAGTATACCTTGCACCCGAAGGTTAAAAATGATTTAATCTTCTACAAAGATTTAATTTGGCAAATATGAATTTTTTTCATATTGGATTTTCTAGGTGTAAACATAGACAAACTTCTGAATTCTAATGATAATTCTAATCCGCTGATGTGGTTAGTCTGGATTATACCGATATTCATTTTCATGCTTTATGGACAAAGAATTCAGCTACATGTGACCTCATCTGAAATTAATAAATCACTAGAAAAACTGAAAATATATCGAGATGAGACGAGGAAGGAATTAATCGATTATGTCAAAAATGTATCGAAGCCAGGAGGAGATCCTTCTACAAAACTTGATAGATATTTTGAGTATTTCACAATAATGCCAGCTGATATGGACCCAAATGGTATAGTACCAAAGATAAGGCATATAATGAGAATTCGTGAAGATTTCACAAGAGAACAGGTTAAGACACTTTCTTCAAATATGAGCCATCTAGAAGAAAGCAAGATAACCAATATTCTTGAGGCAGTAACAACAATAAACTTACTTTACAAGATTGTAAGGCATCTATTCCTTACCGCAAAAAAACAAAACAACTTCCCGCTTATCTTGCCACTACAAATGATGATGCCGTTTATTATGGAAGAGGCAGAGGCCCTAAAGACAGCAGTTTCTGCATTCAAACAAGGACAACCAATAGGTGATGGAATAGGCCCAATGATAGTTGGTAAGATGATGCTTGATACGGAGAAAAAGATTGTTGCGCTGGAAACAGTATGGAGTGAAAAGGATTTTGAAGGACGTAAAATATATCTGATGAAAGCAGAAGGACCTGCGGCTACAGTGGGCAGACCGGGAGAGGCGGTTGAAAAAATCATTGAGCAAAGGAAACCTGACATCATAGTAATGGTTGATGCCGCCTTGAAACTCGAAGGTGAAGATACAGGCTCTATAGCTCAAGGATTTGGCGCAGCTATTGGAGGTATAGGAATAGAAAGATTTCAAATAGAAGATGTGGCGACCAAACACAAAACCCCAATCTATGCAATTGTCATCAAACAATCAATAAAGGAGGCAATAACTTTGATGAAAAAGGAGATTGCTGATGTAGCTGAAAAAGTTACGTCACAAATCTATGATATAATAAAGGAGAATACAAAGGTCGGCCAGTCTGCTCTTGTGGTAGGAGTTGGAAATACTGTAGGTGTATCTCAGTGATATTTTCTAAAAAGAAGGAGATAATCAATCCATACACACTAGAAGAATGTGATTCCTGTCATGCAATTTCCAAGAGAAAATTCAAAGAAGGAGATTACGTTTTCAAACCAGCCGACAAGTGTGGTTCCTGTGGTAATGGTCAAATGATAATAGCAAAGATTTTCGGAGAAGAGGTCAAATAGTAGTTACCGTGACGCCACCTTCCTGAGGTATGAAGGTGTGCTCAGCCTGCGCCACCCTTTGACTATTTGCTTCAACCAATATTGGATAGGACTTTACGATTTTGTTTTGAATTAATTTCTCAACAAGTTGCCGTACTTTTTTTTCATCCCACTCTGGCACAAGCCATCTTAGTGCAAATGGCAACATGTTGAACTTGTTCCATATGAAATCGACAAGCCTGTTTGCACCATCATCTTTGATCCTTTTTCTTGTAGCAAGTGAAAAGATATTTCTTATCTTACCTTCTCGGACAAAACCAAGCCCCTCGGGAGTTGTAACAAAGGGCTCACAAGCATATACTTCATTAGCTAGAAATGAAAAAGAACCTATTGACCATATGTTTGGTACAGATTTACCAGCATGAATCGTGTATTGTTCTAGTGAATGTCCACTAAGATTAGCAATTGGTATTCCCCCCATCTGCTTGACGGTACTTTCTATTGCTTTGCCAACATCACTTGATTTTGTACCTACACGTACTATAGAAATTGCCTCTTTGAGAGCCGCTTCCGCGGCCTGAACCAGATAATCATATTTTGGATCATAGCAAACGGTGACAGCAGTGTCTGCTATGTATCCGTTTATTTGTACTCCCAAGTCAATTTTTAGAAGATCCGTATCTTTTACAATACTCTCATCATTGGGTTCTGCTGTATAATGAGCCGCAATTTCGTTGAGACTTGTGTTTACAGGAAATGCGCACTTGGCACCTCTTTGTTCTATCTCCTTCTCGATTGATTCACAAATTTCTAATAGCGTAGAACCCACATAGTATTTCTTTCTTGCATTCTCTCTTACCTCCGATGCTATTTTTCCGGCACTTGTGTAATCTTGAATGAACATTGAACTAGTCTTGATTTGGTTTGTTATTTAAAATCATTCAAATAAGAACAAGCAGAAGATAAACACAATTAATCTAAAATACACTTTGACATACCATTTCTGTCAAAAAGTAATAAATCGAATTTAATTTAGTTCATTTAAGATAACAATGCTTTAAACTTATATCATGACATGATTGAGAAGCTTAAATTGGGGACGTTTTTGTGCATTCACATCGGGATCGTGGTCTAGCTTGGTATGATTCGGGTTTTGGGTACCTGAGGTCGTCGGTTCAAATCCGGCCGATCCCACTTTTGATATGGGGTATAGACAAGGGTCTGCCATTTGACTATGAATGGAAGCTAATACTAAAGCTAGAATGAGAGTAATAATGATAATATGAAATACAATAATCTAGTTTTTATAGTTATTTCCGTAATCGATAAACGGAGCGAAGCGCCGGGCGGAACAGTTGACAAAAATCTTAGTTGTAGATGACGAGACTGACATTACAACATCTATCAAAAAGGCTCTAACAAGTAGCGGTTTTGAAGTTGATGTATACAATGAACCACAAAAGGCACTGTCTGACTTTAAGCCACATGTATATGATCTATCCCTTATAGATTTTAGAATGCCTAAAATGAATGGCTTTGAATTATATCATGAAATAAAAAAGAAGGAAGTTAGTGCAAAGGTCTGTTTTTTGTCAGCATTTGTGATGCATCGTGACGAGTTCAAAAAACTCTTTCCAACCTCAGATGTGAAATGCTTTATTCAAAAACCAGTGGGCGCTAAAGATTTAGTTTCACATATAAAATCAGAACTGAATCTGAGCTAAGGTTCAAGATTAGCATCAGCTCAGTTTTCTAAGCTCAGGCGTTGAGATGATTTCAGGAAATCCCGTTGGTTTCTGGGTCTGTATTATAAACAAAGTTAATTAGTTTCTAAAATGTGAGAAAGGAGGGTTTGAGGTAATATTTGCTAGGCGGTTACCTTGGTTGATAATCGGAAAGGTCCATCATTAGAAGAAATGTGGAAGGTCATTGAAAATTTTGGGATCAAGCGTAAAATATTTGAAATATCCCATCCAACCGAAGAAGAGATCTCGAAATTGTATTATTTCATTAAAATAAGCAAACGCAGCCAAAGAGATAAGGAGACAATTAAACGCTTGAGGGAATATGTTGAAAAGCTGAAGAACCGCGGGAAATAATTATTTCATTGGCAATGATAAAAAAATACTTTACTATTTCTGAGACTTTAATCTGTTTGTTGCTACTTTAAAGTCATTTAGCGGAACAATCTTTATTGTACTAATAGATGAAATTCCAACTGTAATACACAGACTCTCTATATCATGCGCACTTTTTGCATCCAAAATTATTATCCATTCGTGTTCCAGTACAGACATGTAAAAGCCAATAACCCTGATTATGCCAAACTTTTTGAGATTTTTCTTTAACTTATCCTGAATTTCAAGGAAGATTTTCTTGCTATTTTTATTGTTTAGTGGACATGATTCTGGGCTATGTGTCGCAAAAACGCCAAAGAGCACTCTTTAGGTTCTGATACCATTTTTATTAAACTTAACTTGCTTCATTAGGATTTTACTCCATTCAAAAGGGGGAGGGGGAATAGTTAGGACTGGAGATTTTGCACTATTGATTTTTTATCTTTGGCAAAAAATATACGAGAAGAAAAACGAATCAATTGGTTATTATCTTACTTTTGTCAATAATGATAGGCCAGGCGATGAAGAAGAGTTAGAGACATGATAATAAGATGAATGCTAATTCAGTGACTCTGAGTTCTGGCATATCTATTTATTGAAACACTCAGGCCCTAGAGTAATTGGCGTTTGAGAGACGAGAACTACTGTTGATTTTAGGAGTGTTTTTCTTGATGATAGGCATGATGGCCGTCTTGGCTCCAATATATGCAGCTGTAATTGCAATTCTAATATATTTTGCAATGCGAGTATTTGTAGGAAGAAGGAGAAAACAAATGAAAATAACAGTGGGGAAGGGAATATGTGTCACTTGCGGTGAAAAGATAGTTGAGGACAAGTGCCAGAACTGTGACAAACCTCAGGGAAGTTAAAGACAACTCGCAACCACAAGTGTGACATGGAATGAATCATGCGCACGACTTATAATGAATTTGCGGGTATTTTTTCTCATGCAATCTCAGACATATTTGGCATTAACAACTAGCTCAACTTTTCCACAATCAATACCTAAAATTGTAACCCGTAAGATGGAATGGTAGTACAAATGAGATACTGGAAATCATACTTTATTGCAAGCTTTTTGGTGCTAATTCTAATTGGGCAAAGCCATACGGTTATGGGACAGGCAACCCCTATAGCAAATCGCATAGTCATAAACGAGGTCGATACAAACCCGGCAGGTGATGATTCAAAGCAGATAATTCAATGGGTCGAACTGTATAACCCTACAAATAGTCCAGTAAACATTGGTGGTTGGTCAATTGGCGCAACTACCGGACTTAGAGACCATTACACAATTCCAAATGGTATAATGATTCCAAGTCAACAGTTTCTTGTTTATACATATGGGCCGCTCTGGTTCCCCCACGTTGGTGCAGTAGTACAACTAAAGGATTCAAACGGAACAGTGGTTGATCAAACTCCTCCTTTAAGCGATCAAACAGATGATACTAATTCTTGGCAGAGAGCATATGATGGATACGATACAGGTTCACAAAGTGATTGGGTTTTCAGGCCTGGAAACCCTGGTTCGTCAAATGGAAAACTAGTAAGCACAACTGCTTCAAGTCAGATAACAGTCTCTCTAGCTACAGATAAAACAAGTTACAACTTTGGTGATACAGTTAGTATAAGTGGGCAGGTTTCAAAACTTGCATATTCAATTGATGGCTATCCTCAACAAGTAAAGCTATTGGTATCAGGATCAAAAGGATTTCAAAAGACATTCACTTTGTACCCTGAAAATAATCTAGAGTTTGCAACCAGCATGAAGCTTGATGAGATCTTGGGATTTCAGGACGGTAACTATACAATATCAGCATCATATGGAGATGCGCAAACATCAACTGTCTTCTCGCTTGGTGCTGCAACCTTTGTTCCTCCACCGCAGGCTGCTCCGGCTGCATTATCTATTTTCACGGACAAGCCAACTTATACAATTTCGCAGCCAATTACGCTGTCAGGAAATGTCTCAAAGGTGATTCCACTTACTGCTGTTACTTACAAGGTATATGATCCACACAATAGCTTGGTCTCTCAAGGTACTATCTTTCCTGATTCTCAGGGAAAATTTTCTTCTTTCAATCCTTACCAACAACACTTGACCAATTCAGGAATAACAATTAACAGCGTTAATCCTATTTACGGCACATATGACATAATCGCAGCCTACGGTGGCGCAACCGCCACTACTTCATTCACACTTGTTCCAGAATCAGTTCAAAATAGTGCAATATCGCTGTCTACTGATAAGCAAGTATATGGACTTGGAGATACTGTTACAATTACCGGCCGAAGTAACAAGGCCTGGGTTCCATCAATCAATTTAGAGTTGGTTCAATCATATTCTCTTGGGGTAGTGCCGCAAACACTTGATATTAAAACACAAGTGAGTGTGGCAGGCGACAGTACCTTTAGCTACCAGTATACCATTCCAGGAAAGCCTGATAGACTAGGAACATATCGTGTTATAGCTTCAGCACCGTTTGCAACAACAGAATCAGATTTTGTAGTTGTAGAAAATCCTGGTACTTACCAAGCTCCACCTTCTTCTCCACTTAGTATAACAACTGACCAGTCCTCATATGGCATAGGAGATGCAATTTTAATCTCGGGCAAAGTTACAAAATCAATCACAACTCCAACCATCACTGGCGTAAGCGTGAAGATTCTGGTGATAAATTCTAATGGTTCAGCCATAATATCTTCTCCAAATGTTGGGCCAAACTTATCAGGAGCTGGCCAGGGAGTTCAAGCTACACCACTAACATTTTATGCATATCCTGATAGTACTGGCAATTTCCAAATAAAAGAAACTTTAGCGAGGAGCGTTTTTGAAAAGGGTAATTACACTCTCAAAGCAATTTATGGCACATTATCTGCAACAACATCGTTCAATGTTTATGATCCACTTGACACTGGCTCACAGGGATCCATAATTGCTAGTACAAATAAGAAAGTTTACGGTATCGGAGAGACAGTCTTACTGGACGGCAAGATCTCAAGTTTGACCGGCACATCCACATACACGCTGACTCTATTGAAGCCAGATGGTACCATAATTAGTACGCCTCTACAGATAAACAATGGGTTGTTTTCTTGGAGTTGGACTATACCAAGCACTGCTACAGCTGGTAGCTCTCAAATAATTGGCACTGATAGAAAATCTGTTGTTTCAGTAAACCCGTCAGAAAATCTCTACGGTATCTATAGAATAACAATAAGTTCAGAGTATGCTAGAGGTGAATTCTTCTTCCAGGTTTCCAAGAGTCCACAAAACGCAACTGAGATATCGCCAATAGCTATCGAGACCGATAATACAGAATATGTGACCACAGACGTAATCAAAGTCTCAGGTCAAGTTGTACCTGAAATAAATGCCGCAGCAAAGGAGGCAAATGCTATGGTACGAATCATAGTCTTCTCTGACAAAGGCCAGCAAGCATATAGAGCAGATGCAAACGTTAACGCCGGCGGGCAATTCCATATCTCTATTCCGTTGCAGCCAGGCGTCTGGAGAAGTGGAACCTACAAGCTATATGCTCAATATCTTACTGCAAACACTAGAACTGATTTCAAAGTAGCGGATCCGTTTACAACTAGCTCGGGAAAACTTCAGGTTTTCATGACAACAGACCATGACAAGTATCTTCCAGGCCAGACTGTTCTGATAACAGGAAGGACAAGCTATATCATATCAATAAATACTGTGGATATTGCCATAGGAAAATCAGATGATGTTATCATTTCTGAAGGACAGATAATGTCAAAGAAAGGCAACGTGCTACCGCATGCGACCGCGTCTTTTGATCAGACAGGATCATTTAGCTACGATTATACAATTCCAACGACTGCCTCTATTGGCAACTATACAGTAGTGGCTCAGGTGCCTTTTGGAGCTTACGAGGCTCACTTTGAGATAGTTAGCCAACTGCCAGCAGAGAATGTTTTGCCGCAAGAAAATGCCACCCAGAGCACTAACGAAACGCAGAATGCTCAACCATTGACAACACTTCCAGATAGTATAGGACCTGTCCAAAAGCCAATGAGCCCGAATATGATAACAGAAAAGACTGGTAGAATATCTACACCTCTTATTCCTATTACGCTTGCCGCAAAATCAATTGGAAACAAGACATACTTTCCAATAGAACTTGATGGACTTCTCAGAGCAAATCCTGGAGACGAGAACAATGTGAATCTCAAGGTTACTCTAGAAAATGGTGCTTGTATAGTAGGGCAAGATTCTAACTGCATGGTGAGTGCATCAACAATCAAAGGCAATGTATTGTACGAAGTTGTAAAGATAGGAAATCAAAACTTTTTCATAGGATATTCAGGTGCTGGAGCAAGGCTAGAGCAGTTTAGTATTATCCCTACAAACGCAAATGACGTGATTCCCGATGGACAGTGGAATGTTGAGATAATCAAAAAAGACCAAACTTCAAGATTCTATTATCAAGTTGCCTACGCAGCAAAGTAAAGACAAATCCACAAGTGCGTCAGCTAAATCTGAAGCAATTTATTCTTGACTTACATAGAGACAAAGGATGAAAATTCAAGTCTTTATGTGCAATCAGGATGATCCAGCCAAATGCACGGCTGCAAAACTGGTGAAATTCGGGATAGCTAGACAAGTTAAGAAGGCCACCCAAAGAAGCATGGTTCTTGATCCTTTTGCTCAAAAAACTGTTCTAAGAATAGATAGAGATTACATAGATTCCATTACTGCAATTGATTGCTCATGGGAATGGGCTGAGAAAACATTTTTAAAAAAATTTGGAGGACTCTCAAGAAGACTACCTCCCCTTTTAGCTGGCAATCCAGTGAACTATTCCAAGATTGGCAAACTTGCCACCGCTGAGGCAATTGCAGGAGCACTTTATATTATGAATTTTTACGATCTTGCTGATTCTATATTAGACAAGTTCAAATGGGGTCATACTTTTTTTGAGCTTAACCAAGACCTCTTGGCAGAATATTCTCGTGCAGGCACATCTGAGAAGATGATTGAAATTTCAAAAGAGTATGGTTTGGCTGCATGATATCAAGAACAAGTTTAATCTTGTGATATGTAGCTTTTAGCTTCTTACCAATATTCATAATGTCTGGCGTACATATTTTGTTGAATCCTACGGGATGGTCATCGGCCAGCGTGAACTTTTATCCAGACCATGATCGCATTCGCGCTGGCCATCTATTTTTATTATATGGCGGATGCTGAGACAAAAGATCTGGTTAATACGCCTTTCTACGAAACAAGTAATCTATTCGTATCAGGTACAAAGTACGGGTAGAGATTTATTCGACCATTCTTTCCTCACGGTAGGTTTACATGGCAACAGGACAACCAGCCGGTCTAATCCGCAGTCTCTCTCTTCTAGATATAACCATGGTCGGAATTGCAGCAATGATTGCCGGGTCAATCTTTAATTTAATTGGACCTGCCATGTACGAAGCTGGGCCTGCATTACTTGTAGCCTTTGCATTTAGCGGGATAATTAGTTTCTTTACTGCATTAACTTATGCAGAACTTGGCTCTGCATTTCCAGAAGCAGGTGGAGGATACAGATGGGTAAGAGAGGGGCTGCCAAGGCCAAACGCGTTTATCAGCGGATGGACAGCATGGTTTGCTCATATGATTGCAGGTAGCCTGTATGCTGTGTCCTTTGGTTCATTTTTTGGAAGCCTGCTTACAAGCATAGGGGTATCATCAAACTTTGGAGACATACCTCTTCAGACTATTATAGCTGCAATTGCGGTAATAATTTTCACCTATGTAAATTACAGAGGCGTTTCGCTTACTGGAAAGGTTGGAAACGGACTCACAATAACTCAACTTGCTATAATAATTTCTATTATAGCAGCAGGTCTTTTCGCATGGGGCTTTGTAAATCATAACTGGACAGTGAACTTTCAGAATTTTGTTCCAAAGGGAGTCGTGGGATTAATTTTAGGAATGGGAATCACTTTCATAGCGTTTGAAGGGTATGAAATAATTGTACAGACAGGAGAAGAAGTAAAAAACCCAAAGAAAAATATTCCAAGAGCAATTTTCATAACGCTTGGCGCCGTCACAACTATTTACATTGTGTTTACTTTTTCATTCCTAGTAGGACTAGACCCATCAAAGATAGGCGGCGAGGCATGGAAGTTCATTGGCGATCATATGGAACTTGGAATTCCACAGGCTGCTCAATTTCTCCTACCATTTGGAACTATACTGGTTCTGGTAGGAGGCATGGTGTCTACAGTTGCTGGCCTTAGTGCAACCACTTTTTCATCAAGCAGGGTTTCGTTTGCAATGGGAAGGCAGTACAACCTCCCTTACATCTTTAGCTCCATTCACCCTAAATATCATACTCCGCACTTTGCGATAATCGCCTCTGGTTTTATCATGCTTGTAATGGCTGCGTGGCTTCCAATAGAGCAGCTTGCACTAGCTGCTGGTGTATTGTTCCTATTTCTGTTTACACAGGTCAATTGGGCAGGAATTCAGATTCGAAGGCTTTATGGCCACAAACTCGATTACGGATTTAAGATTCCACTATTTCCAATTATGCCAGTTATTGGAATATGTGCCAAAGTAGGGCTTGCTCTTTTCCTCTTATTTTACAATCCTCTGAGCTGGGCAATTGCCATCGTCTGGATATTGATTGGGTTCTCAATTTACAAATTGTATATTGCCAAAAAGGAGATTGAGCACTATGCTCCATTAGTAGCAAACGAAGGACCATCCCACCGGAAAGATTACCGCATAATGGTTGTATTCAACAAGAAAACGGCTGAGAAGCTAGTGAAAATAGCATCAGCAATTGCAAAGGACAAGAATGGCGAGATCTCGCTTCTTAGTATAGTGACGATACCCATTCAGATACCACTTTCGATGGGACAGGGATTCGCCGAGACCACCGTAAAATCTGTTGGTGAATTAAAGCACTCTTTGCCCCAATCCTCTGATTATAGATATCTGATAAGATTAACCCATGATACTACCGAAGCCATACTTGCTACAGTTGAAGAACAAGGAATTAACTTGCTTGTGATGGATTTCTATGATCTGCGTAACAACAGGAAATTACTCTCACTTACTACCTGTGACATACTAGGAGTACACATCAAAAAGGAATTTGAGAAGGAGATCTCAAATCTGGTAGTCTCCTACGACAAAGGAAGACACTCAGATTTAGGACTTGAAATAGCCCACTCCTTTTCTAATACCCTGGGAAGTAAGATTCGAATTATCAGAGGAGTTGTCGAATCGCCAGAAGAAGAGCGTGACATCCTAAGCAGGATTAACGAAAAAATGTTCGATTTGGATCTGCGAAAAGTTCCTGTCGAACGGGTTTATACAACAAGTCTTGACATCACAAAGGATCTGTTACAGAATCTAAATCAGAAACCAGAGATAGTAATCGTAGGAGCTGGAAATCAGGCAGACCAAGCATTCAGTCCAAAGACAATTGAGATTGTGGAAAAGTCTTTGTATAGTGTCTTTGTGGTTCGGAACTCTAGGTTATCAAGTATCAAGGCCAGGTACTTTTGGCATATGATTGCTCCACGACTGATGGAGAACAGAATAATTTACAAAATATATCGCATGTTATTAAAACTGGTCACACTTAGAAAGAAGACTCCTTCTCCCCACGAAGATTACTTTGCTCCCAAAATCTAGTCAATACTAAAATAGGAACCCATTGCATATATTATCAAGTGCGAGCTGGTGGACGAGGTACTGCTACGGCAGAGGAAACTCCTCCCTCCATGCAGCAAGCGCGATCAGGCGACTGATAGCCAGAGATGGCTGGCAACAGCACAGAAAATTATCCGACCTGGAGTACTGTGATGGCAAAACCTGAGGTTTCCAGCAAACGGAATGAAAAATCTGTCCCGCGCGGAGCAAGGCCAAATCAAACAATAAGCGCTGCACTTTGTTTAGGTAGGCCGCATAGCGAAATCTCGTAGAACAGAAGGAGGGTTACGGCTAGCACGCACTTTTTTTTTAACTGGTGTGATTCAGAAATAAAAATTGTTTTAAATAGGTGATTTCTTCTCGTCGTCTTTGTCCTCGCTTGATTTACCCTTTTCATCTGTTGCAGTGTTCGCATTATTCGTCTTCTTGTCATCGTCAAATCTATCTGCCCAATGTCTTCTTTCCTCGTATTCAATGGGCTTACTTGGACCTGTATCCTTGACTCTCTTTAGCGAGTCTTTCATCTTTTTATTACTCCACAAGAATATTCCTCCCGCAATTACCGCTGCGAAGGCTGCCATTGCATAAATTGTCATCGTTGAAAGACCGCCAGCTGTAGCGGTTCCAGTACTGCTTGATGCTTGTGCTGTTGTTGAAATAGCGGGCTCACCTTGGACATAGTATCCAAGTGCATGACCATCTACGTTTATGGTTCCTGAACTTGCCTTCTCATTTGTCTTGAGATGATACTTGGCATCTGCAGTAAAGTCCTCGTCGATATTTTTTACATGCAATGATCCCTGTTGTATTCCACTCTGTCCTGAAGCCAATGTGGTAATGGCCACTTTCTTGCCCCCGAAACCTAAGGCATCTGAATCCTTTACAACATATGATGGATCAAACAGAGTATCCCACTTGTCAATTGGCTGGCTCAATAGAGTGCTGGCGTCAATCAAGTTCTGGTTCAAATCAGTCTCTGCCTTGGTTCCCTTCAATATGTTGTATGCGTCTGGAACCTGGTTTTGTACGACACCAAGCGGGAAGTTAATCTCCAAGTCTCCATACTGCGTGGTGGGAATAACTACTGGATCAGTCATATTAAATCCAATCCAGGCTGCATCAAAAACAGTATTTTCAGTACCACCGCCCTTCTGCAAGATGTATCCTGTAACGGTTGGAGTAAGTGTTATGGTATAATCAATGGATGCACCCTTGTCATCGCCGTTTATCACAACTTTGTAGTTTATTGCCAACTTTGTAATAGTTGCAAGGCTCTTGTGATTTGCAAGCTGTGTGTTTAGCTGCTCCATAAATGACTTGATGCTTGTATTGTTATCGGAATTGTCAGTGAAATTAACAGTAATTGATTTGCCGTTTAGTGCATCCTTTAGTTTTCCACCATTTGAATAATCAAAGGATACATTTTTTGAAAATTTGAAGGTTGGAGTAATTGGACTGCCTTCAATAGGAAGATATGCGTTCAAATCAACGGTTGCCAATACTGGTACCATTGTTCCGAAAACCAACAAGCTCAAAACTGCACAAGCGACAAGGAGCCTAGTCACGGTTCAGATTTCTTTGGCTGAGAGTAATAAATCTTGGCATTAAATTTCATCCGCAAGAGTTTCTAAATTTTATTGGTAAGAGTAATATGGCACTTGACAGTTCTTAGTAACTTCATAGGGAAGCTAAATGATTACAATTCTTGCTGGCGGAACAGGTTCCGTAAAACTTGTACGGGGAATGTCTTCACAGACTCGTGACATTTCTGTTATTGCAAATGTTGGTGACAATTACTGGCTTTACGGTCTTTACATATGTCCTGACATCGATACTATTCTTTACGGATTGGCTGACATACTTGATACACAAAAAGGCTGGGGAATAAAGAAGGATACCTATGGCTTTTTGCGCCAAATGGAGGTGATGGGTGAAGAGACTTGGTTTAAGATTGGCGACAGAGACGCTGCCATTCATTTGATGAGAACAAACATGTTAAAAAATGGAAAGAACCTCTCCGATATTACAGAATGGATGTGCCGAAAATTTGCCATTGACACAAAGATAATTCCCGTTACTGATAACAGCGTTGAAACAAGAATCGTGACAAACAAAGGCGATCTGCACCTTCAAGAGTATTGGGTAAAGTACAAAGGGCAAGACAAAGTGGAAGGGATAAAATATGTCGGTGCAGACAAGGCACGCGCAAACCCGGCTGCAGTAAATGCTATACATGATTCCAAATTGGTGGTAATTGCACCAGGTAATCCCCTGACTAGCATAGGTCCAATTCTTTCGATCAAAGGAATCCGAAAGGAGTTGTCCAAATCTAAAAAGAAAGTAGTTGTGGTAAGCCCACTGATAGGAGGTTCTGCAGTAAGCGGACCTGCTGCAAAGTACATGGAAGCTGCTGAGCTTGAGGTTTCCGTGTATGGTCTTGCCAAGATGTATTCAGAGGTAGCATCACATATAGTCATTGATGCTTCAGACAGGACTCATATTAGAAAAATAGAGAACCTGGACATGAAAGTACATGAAACCAAGATAAAAATGAACGACAAAAAAGACGAAGACGCTCTTGCCCAATTTATTTTAAAACAAACGCATGTCTAAGTTACGAGTGGGTGCAATAGTACCTGTAAAAACTTTTTCAAGAGCTAAAACACGCCTAACTCTTTCAGATCAAAAAAAGGAAAAGATATGCCAGATAATGCTGGAATCGGTATTAGATACCATATCACAATCAGATGTAATCGAGAAAACTATCATTGTATCCAGGGACGAGACTGCACTTGGGATAGGCAAGAAATTTGGAGCAATTCAAATCTATGACACCGAAGAACTAGGTGTAAACAATGCCGTTTTGCTAGGCGACAATTACTATGCTAAGGAGAGCTTTGATGCAACACTGGTATTGCCTCAGGACATACCTCTCGTCCAAACCCAAGATATCAGAACATTACTTGAGATGAGAAACTCTGAGAGATGTGTTCTTGTTGTACCATCAAGAAAGTTTGACGGAACCAACGCGTTACTTAGGATGCCTGCAGATGTTATCAGGACACATTACGACGAAGACAGCTACAAGATCCACCTAAATAGTGCAGAAAAGAAGAACGCAAGTTCGGCTCTTGTCTTAATCAGAAGGATGATGTTAGATGTAGATGATCAAGATGACCTCTCGCTTGTCATCAATCATGACTCACCTGTCTCCAATCATATAAAGTCCGTATTGGATTCATAACACATCTATCACGTTTGCTTTATTTCAGCTGACTCTTTTTTTGATTCGATGTAGTTTAGAATTTTTATTATTATACATATCACTCCAGTCATCACAAGTATCCCCTCCATGGTACTAGAGAAAGGATTTGAAGACTCGTCACTTATCGAAGTTTGAGCTAGATTTGATACAAAAAAAAGATACGAGAATGTGAAATAGTTTGCTGCCCAATGAATCAGAACTGCGGGAGCAAATCCATATCTGACATAGACCCAACCTATTATGATTCCAGCAATTGACGCCTGTGAGAACTTGCCTGGACTCCACGGCGTGCCGGAAATGATATGAGCTGCTCCAAAAAATAATCCAATAGTTATGACAAGTATCATTGCTTTTCTATAGTTTGTTATACCAAGATAATGTGAGGGCCTCCACAGTGATTTGAAGAAGAGCTTCCATGATACCTGATTACAATACATCATATAAAGTGGAATCCCTACAAGTAAGATTCTAAACCCTGACTCTTCTGTCAATGGCGCAACTGTAAGCTGGAAAAAACGTATCAAACTATTGCCAGTCTGAGGAGATTCAATTTTTACGCCAAAGCTTTGCTGAACCAAGTCAACTAGTAAAGAAAACAAGATTAGAATTGTAAACCAGGTAATCATATTGACAAGCGCATTGTCCTTGAACGTTTTCCACCCTTCCGACATTACATGTGATAACGTTCTCATGAATGTGGTTCCAGGACCTAGAAATGAAATGGTAAATAAAAAAGCGTAGATTGCCCATGATATCATAAAGCCATCGCCAATCTCAAAGGAGACTGGCAACTTGTAGCCTATTCCTCCAAGAAAAAGATCAAATCCATTTATAGGATATTGAAAGTTAATCTCCTTTCCTAAATCAGAATCAAACATTACATAGCATCCAATGGGAAAGGAAAGAACCATCATTCCAAATATCACAGATACCAAGCCAGAATATGGAGTAGATAGGATCCTGTTTATCTTGTCTAGTTTTAACAAGTTAAACTCAATGAACTTCGATGGAAGCCTCGGGAAATCCGAGCTTTACTAGAGTGGATTTTATAGTATCTCTGTGATCCCCCTGAAGGAAGATGTATCCATCCTTTACTGTTCCACCACATGCATATCTTGCCTTTAATTCTCGTACCACCTTTCCAAGATCATTCATCTTTGGATTTACCCCTTCGATCATAGTACCTTTCTTTTTAAAACGTCTCTCTTCTATCCTTACAACGATTTGGGTTTGATCTTTTTCAAGTTCACCACAAGCACACAAATCATCGGGAAGTCCGCATGTATTGCAGATTACCGCCATTCAGAATAAAAAGACAAATTCCTACTATTAAGCCTTGTTCATGCCTATGTTTTTTATCTAGACTTGGATAAATCAAGATGTGTCTGAAGATCTTAGAAAAAAAGCCGTGGAGATGCTTCTAAACGGTGCTACACTTGTAGGCGAGCCCTGTCCATACTGCATGGGCGTTCGAATCATAAAAGACGGTAATGCCTTTTGTGTAAATTGCGGAAAGCAAGGAAGACAGGAAACACTCCAATCCACGCAAGAACCAGCTGGAAACAAAGACTCGCCCCTTGAGAAACTAGAACAGAAATTAAAGGAACTCACGAATGAGCTTTCAAGTGAAAAAGATTATGAAAAACAACAGCAGATTCTACGCTCTATAAGCGAGATAATCTCTGTTAAGGAGAAACTCAAGAAACTCTGATCACAAAAGTATTTATTTAAACTGCCTTAAGACACGATATCCATGAGCAGCAAAAAATCTGCACCTCTACCGGCTTCAAGTGCGGGTCTATTGAGATTCTTCGAAGATGAGACCAAAGGATACAAGATACGACCTGAAATAGTAGTAGCCATTCCAAGTGCATTAATTGCCATATCGTGGATTCTAAAAACAATCTTCCCACCATGACTGATAGCTCTGATAATGTGGCCCGCATTCACAAGCGGTACACCCTGACAACTTTTACGCCATCATCATACTACGTATCACTTGCTATTTCAATTGGTGTAGTCTGTCTTACGGTATACGTGTCATCGCTATATTATTTCAAGACTGACAAGAACTTGGTGTATGCCATTCCATTAACTTTAGGAGCATTGACAATTACTCAGTTAATTGACAGGAAAATTCTGAAGACTGAATATTCTAAATCCTTACACATGTCTGCATTTGGGAATCTTCTTTGGCTTGTAACGGTGTTGGGTGGCTTGCTATCCATGTATGTATTCTCAAAACCGCAGTTGGTATATCTTTACATCACAGAGGGGATGTTTCTTTTTGCAAGTTTTCGAATCGGCATATTTACGTCAACGATTGGCGCCAAAGTCAAAACAGCTTGGGCAATATGTCTGATACAGCCACTTGCAATCTTTTTTGCATTTGTTCCATATTATCTATGGATTCCAATGCTTGCAGATGCCAAGTCCCTGACTTTTGGTATTGCCTTTCTCTTGCTTGGTACTTCATGGACTATACTAAGCGACAGAGCCACAGGCAAGCTCTCACGGACCCACAAGATGCTTCAAGCATATGTGGCCGCATCGACTAAAAATGATCCCGCACAGATGGAGACAATCATAGAAGAACGCTCCGAAGAGTCTACGGTCTCTACATTCCAGATTGTATTTCGAGCAAAAAACATCGAGTGCAGACTAGTATTACCAGATGTCCATCCAGGACCCTTTCATCCAATCGGTGGAAGCAATATAACGTATCTGATATACAAGAATCTCAGTTCTTCTGCAATGGTTATGCATAGTGTATCTGACCATTCCCTTAATCTGCCATCAAAATCTCAAGTGGACCTGTACCTTTCTAGCCTGCAGAAAAGCTCTGCCATCCAACAGGGGGTAAAATGCACAAAGCCAGTCTCAGTACAGGTAAACAAGGCAAGAGCAGTGGGATTGCTATTTGACAAGACTGCTGTATTGATTCTTTCCTTGTCCCCGCATGGCATGGAGGATATACCATCCTATGTAAAGACAGAGCTTGAACAATACGGGAAAAACCGTGGATTTGAGCGAGTCTTAATTGTTGACAGCCACAATGCAATGGGTCAGATAATTCAAAGAAACGATGCCGATGATCTTCTAAAAGCTGCCAAGTCCAACTTGGATACTCTAATTGCCAAAGAAAAAATGGGACTTGAAGTGGGATACTCTAATTCGGAGTCTTTGAAAATTAGCACCGATGACCTTGGGCCGGGAAAGCTAGCTGTTATGTGTTTGAAAATAGGAGATGAGAAATTCTATCTTGGGTGGGCTGATTCAAATAACATGCAAAATGGCCTCCGAGAACATATTGCAAATCATCTCTCCAAAAATGGATATAATCTGCTTGAAGTCTGTACGTCTGATACCCATTACAAGGCACGAGAGGCAAGAAACAAGCATGGATATTTTGAGTTTGGAAGCCTGGCAAAGTTTGACGATATTTCAGCGTGGTTTTTGCAACTTGCAGAAGAGTCTGAGAGAAACCTCTCACCATCTTCCTTTGAGCTACTAGAGCAGGAAACAAGAGTAAAGGTCATGGGAGACAAGCAGTTTGAGGACTATTCAAAATCTCTTGACAGAGCCATGCGTATCACACAAGGCTTTCTTATCGGAACCACGATACTATTCCTTTACACGTTACTTTGAGAATAAAATTCGTCAATATTCCCAGAAAACTCCTCACAAAACGAATCAAGTTGATGTATTGGAATAATTGGAACACCCTCTAAAAATTTCATATCTTGTTGGTACAGTGTTACAATAGCTGGAATTGCTGCATGAACCTTTTCTTTTGCTAAAAACTTTCTTGTCCTCTCAATTTGTTTTACGACCGCAGACTCTAGCGATGACTGGCTCATTTTATTCCAATGCTTGCAATCAATTAAAATTGCCGTCCCAGACTTGATTCCTACCACATCTATTTCCATTCTAGGATTGGTAAGGATTACATTTTTATCAGTATCAAAGTCTCTGCTCTCAAGTATTTCTGCTGCCAGCGACTCAAAATCCTGCCACTGCAATAAACGCGACACTTCGTCAACTGCAGCCCCCATCGATATGGCCAAAAGAGCTGCCTTTAGCCTGTCATTTTCTTTGAAATATATCATGTTATCTTGGTAGGTTCCAATTCCGTTTTGCAAAAAATTATCAAGAATGGATGTTGCCAGTAGCTCACTTGTTTGGGTTGCCATCGAGAAATCCTTGACTGAGATCCCACCTGGGATTACGCCTTTGATTCCCCGAACTAGTGATTGAAGATTCAACAAGGGTATAATTTCTTGCGGATTTATAAAATTCTATTTGCCGTATGATATAACAATAAGATAGGTCTCTTTTTATCTTATTTGTCTTTTGACGGTTTCTCTAGTTCTGGGCCAAAATCTAAGATGAAATGTTTTGCAACTTGCCTTAGTTCCTTTAAAATCCTGGCTAGATTTGGTCCTTTTCTTGATGGGGCCACCAATATTATTAGGTAATCATCACATAAAAATATGATCGTGAATTGTTCCGTTACCTACCTTTTGGGATTTTATAAAAATTAATTTTGTTTGTTCATTCTTTGATTAGTACAGGATGGTTAAATACAGTTCAAATCAAAGCAAATCATGAAACTGGTTCTGCTTCTCATACTAGCTTTATTTATTTTCGGGTCAAAGATGGTACTTGGTGACAAGGGAGCATACTTTGACAAAGTTGAGTTCATTCAATACTCTGACGATAACACTGCAATTGAAGAGGTAAAAAACGGCCATTTGGACATTTACTACTCTGCCATTCCATCTGACAGGCTGGACCCACAGTCAAGACAGGCCCTCAGCGTATTCCAGTCAACTGGAAGCACCTATGGTTTGCTTGTAAACCCGGGCAATTCGTCTGACAAGTTTAATCCATTTTCTATAAGAGAGGTTCGGTTTGCATTAAACTATCTAGTAGACAGGGACTTGATTGTCGATGAATTATTACAAGGCTACGGGATTGCAATGGTTTCAGCCTACAAACCCTATGACCCCGACTATCTTTTGATATTAGATGAGCTTCAATCATTTGATTTCAGGTACAACCCAATACTTGCAGATACCATCATCTCAGAATCACTAGAAAAAGCTGGAGCCAAGAAACTTTCTAACAAGTGGTATTATGGTTCAAATCCAGTTGAGATAACTATCTTTATTCGAAACGATGACCTGATACGAAAATCAATAGGCGAGGTTCTTGCCTCGCAGCTACAAAAAGAAGGCTTTACAGTACACAAAGATTACGGTGACCTTGCCAAGGCATATTCAGTTGTCTATGGTTCAAACCCTTGTGACCTCAAATGGAACATTTACACCGAAGCCTATACCATGAGCGGCTTTGTTAGATATGATTCTGTTATAATAGCACAGATGTATTCACCTTGGTTTGGCAACATGCCTGGCTCTGGCAATCCAGCATACTGTAACTACAAAGATGACTATATCGATTCTATATCTCAGAAAATATTTGTGGCAAACTTCACGTCAGCCGACGAGCGAACTGGACTGATGAAAAAAGGAGTACACGAAGGCATCAATGAATCGGTCCGTATCTTTCTTGCAACAAAAACAGATCAGTTTGTGGCAAATAAAAAAGTACAAGGAATCATAAATGATTTTGGGGCAGGAGTCACTAGTAGGTTTACACCAATAAATGCACGAGATGACTCCAATACACTATCAATAGGTGTAAAAAAGATCTACCAAGGGGCATGGAACCCAATTGGTGGTTTTGCTGATTCATACTCCCAGCAGATCTGGGGTACAGTAGCTGACTCGGGCGACTTCAGAAACCCATACACGGGTCTTGTCATACCAGTTCGTTCAACATGGCAAGTAGTGGCGGCAGGACCCAACGACAAGTTTCCGGTTCCACCTGACGCCATAAAATGGACTCCTGGACAGCAAAAATGGGTTAATATCGGTCCTGGAATGAACGCTACAAGCAAGGTAACGTATCATCTGAACTTTGGAAACTGGCACAACGGCCAACCAATGGACATGAATGACGTACTCTATGGTATCTACTTTACATATCAATGGGGACAGGACCAATCCCAGGCAGGAAAGACATTTGATTCGGAATTCTCCCCAAAGGCAGTTCAAGCTGCAAAGACTTTAGTTGGGATCAAAATACTAGACAAAGACACCATCGAAGTATACCAGAACTTTTGGCACTTTGACCAAGGCGAGATAGCAGACTCTGCGCAGGTCTGGCCGGCCATGCCATGGGAGATTATCTATTCAATGGAAAAGTCTGTTACTGATGGTAAACTATCATTCTCAAGGTCAGGCGCTGTAAGCAACAACATAGACTGGTTGTCACTACTTGTACCAAAAGACGCTGATATCATCAAATCAAATCTAGAAGAATTTGGAAAAGATAATCTAGTACCAGCTGCACTTGTAAATTCTACTAAAAGCTATACCGATTCTAGATATTCCGCTTCGGTATCATGGATAAACCAACACAATCATGGCGTAATAAGTAACGGTCCGTTCTTTTTAGACAACTATTCTCCTGAAGCTAGAACCATAACAATAAAATCTTTTGATGACTCCAGTTATCCACTTGGAGCTGGATACTGGAAGACATTTGAGAAGATAAAGATTCCAAAAATAGAGAGTGCCAAAATTCCTAAATTGGTATCAATTGGAAAGGAACTTGATATACCACTTGATATCACACCAAACGCCACTGCATACTATTTTTTGATAAACTCGGAAGGAAAAATTATCGACAAAGGACAAGTAAAGTCAAGCACAGGCATATCTGATATCATGATTCCGCCAAACAAGACCGCAGACCTTAGTCCTGGGGCAAATGACTTGCAAATCTTTACTGTATCAGACTTGGCATACCATCCTGACATCTTGAGAACAAGCTTTCTTGCAATAAACGGAAATTATACCATGCCTGTGGAACCATCCCAGGCTTTGTACCAGTCCATAACTGCAAACTCTGGCTATATTCCAGGAATTGGACTCGTAGCTGGGCTAGTTTTACTAGGTGTTATACTAAGAAGGGTACGACGTAAAGTGCCACGTGAGGGTATGCCATAATGGGATTTGCAAGATACCTTGCCAAGCGTGCTATTACCATGTTTGGCGTATTGATGGCCACTTTATTGATTACAGTAGCACTTGTTGGCTCGAACATGGATACAATACTAAAGCAGAGTGTAGCAGTAGAGGTACGAACGGCGATAACAAATGACAAACACATCATTATTGATTTCCCTTCACCTGAAGCTCTGGAAAAATACATTCAGGATCAGATAAAACAAAGGGAAATCGTCCTTGGGCTAGACAAGCCTTGGTACACGCCGCAACGTCTGGGACTTGCAATGTACAGGATCTTGACACTAGACTTTGGTCATGCAAAATTTTTGACAAGTGATACTGGTTCTTCTGATGTCAAAGATATCATACTAGAGAAGATGCCAAGAACCATACTTCTTTTTACTACTGCTACTGTAATAATATCAATTATTGGAATCCTTGTTGGCGCAATAGCGTCAAGTAAGGTGAACTCTAAAATTGACAAGATTACTTCTGCGTTTGCAGTTATCAGTAGTAGCTTTCCTGTATGGTGGGTTGGTCTTTTAATGATATTTTTATTTGCGTTTGTATATCCAATATTTCCAGCGCGTGCGACTCCGACAGTACCGGTAACTGACCCTGGATACTATCTATCACTATTATATCACATGTCACTGCCACTGATAACGTTAGTCCTAATTGGATTTGGTTCATGGTCGTATCTTGTCCGCAACTTTCTAGTCGGTGTACTCCAAGAGGATTTCATCATGGCAAAAAAAGCCGCTGGTATTGACAAGAAAAAGATCTTGTACAGCCATGCGCTCAAAAATGCCGCACCTCCAATTATTACGATACTAGCATTAGGTTTGTCTGGCTCACTTGGGGGGTCAATTATCACCGAAGCTGTATTTGACTGGCCAGGGATGGGAAGACTATACTATGAGGCAATAGGCGTTCTTGACCTGCCTGTCATAATAGGTGAGACGTATGTCTTGACAGCATTCTTTCTTGTCAGTATCTTTTTGGCAGACATTTTGTATGGGTACTTTGACCCAAGGGTGAGAAGACAATGAGTTTTTCTCCAAGAGAGATTCGAGACGAGTTTTTGAAGAACAATATTGGTCTAATTGGTATAGGAATACTTGGAGCCCTTTTTGGTTTATCAATAATTGCCTTTGTTACAATTCCAGCCGAGTCCCTTCGACAATGGAATGACCCGGCAAGTTGGCTTGCCTATCCAAAATCGGCCATGCCAGCGTGGATAAATTATTTTCTTCCGCAAAAGATTCCAGAGCATCTCGTACTGTTACCGCAGGCCTCCACTCAAAAGAGTGGTGATATTATATCAGTTACAAACTTGTTTGCAGTAGACTATCAGTATGATTCGTTTCCAAGCGATTTTATCTACCAGTATGGTGCCAAATATTCCGGTTCGCCGTTGATTTTCATGTCAGTGGCAAGACCTGATGGTATGGTACTGCAATTGATATCCACCTCGCTACCTTCCGCTAGAACCGAAGCAAAATTTACTGGAATGATATTTTCAACTGATGATTCCATGAAAAAAAATCTCAAAAATAATTCAGGCAAATTTTCATTTTCACTTGATACTCTATCTTCTGGAGATATCGTATTTTCAAAACTTGACCAAAACAAGATTCTAAAGGGGCACTATATCTTCAAAGTCACTATATACAATGTAGGTGGGAACTTGTCCCTTGATGAATCTAAATTCATCCTAGGAGGCAAAGTCTATGGTCTTATGGGTACTGATGAACTACGACGGGACCTGGCAGTAGGGCTGTTATGGGGAACACCTCTGGCACTTTTTATCGGTATTACGGTATCAGTTGGCTCTGTCATACTGGGGCTAGTTTATGGTGTATTTGCTGGATACAAGGGTAAAAAGACTGACGAGACCATGATGAGACTCAACGATATCGTATATGCAATGCCTGTGCTGCCACTCTTGATTATTCTAGCTGTTACAGTTGGGAACAGTATATTTCTAATCGTTGGGTTTTTGGTCATATTTGGATGGGTTGGCATAGCCAAAGTGTCAAGAAGCATGGCACTTCAGATAAAGGAATTACAATATGTCGAGGCCTCAAAACTAATGGGACAAAAGGGTTGGAAAATAATATTTAAGCATATTATACCACAACTTCTTCCATATACCTTTGCAAGTATAGCCATATCAGTTCCAGGGGCTATAATTACTGAAGCAGGACTTAGCTTTTTGGGACTAGGAGACCCAACATTTCCCACATGGGGTCAGATCCTACACGATGCAAGCTCTTATGGTGCAGCCGAGCGCGGTCTGTGGTGGTGGATTATTCCACCTGGCATCATGATTGCAATTACCGGCCTTGCATTTGTCTTTATGGGTCATGCAATGGATACAATTGTCAACCCTAAGCTACGGCGCTAGGGCTGAACTTGCGAATTATTTTAATGGTGTCATCAGATAGTTTCACAGTATATGCTGCAGCATTGGGGTCAGAAGACTGGGCAAGGGTCTCTGCAAACTCTGTCTTGTCCTTGCCCCTGTGATACATCCCACCTGATTCTTTGATACACAATGGAAACTTTTGCAATTTCAAACCATTTTGAAATAGATGTGAAACAAAACCCATATAGGATTTTGTATCATACCAGTCTGCACTTTTCTCTTCACAAAGCATTATCCAAGTATCTATTGTATTTTGAAATAATGCTTTATTTCGTAATTCTTCAAGTGTCATCGATTCTATCTAAAAGTCTGCTCTTTTCATCTTAGAGCCGCATCTAGGACAGATGCCACCCTTGAATCGGTTGTTGCACGCAAGGCAGATATACTTTACACCCTGGCTTTGACCAAAGAATCCTCCTCCTCCACCAACACCAGAGTCAGAACCCATACCTCCCATTCTCTTTAGAGCGCGATTTCTCAAAAAGAGTGGAAATACTATGAATATGCCAAGGGCTGCCATCAGACCCCAAGGCCATGGTAG